>Ga0247841_10000083_pt1 | contig 233590 bp, 213 predicted proteins | sample LaCruzMarch2015__2_FD_192410 | JGI IMG/M metagenome (GOLD analysis project Ga0247841, IMG submission 192410) | Freshwater microbial communities from meromictic Lake La Cruz, Castile-La Mancha, Spain - LaCruzMarch2015_18m | ecosystem: Environmental > Aquatic > Freshwater > Lake | place: Spain... | reverse complement strand
ATTCATGATCTTGACGAAACCCTTTCAAACTGTAGGATTCCGGAAGTCATCGGGTAGGATTCCGGAAAGAATCGTAAAGGTCTCAATCAATGATATTGAAGTCTTAAACCAGACCCCCCTTTACACTGGGCGCCAACGATGGTGCAATGCTTTTAAACACCCACACATGCGATTACCGGGATTTCCGCCCGACAATACAGACAGCCTCCATTTTGTTTCATGGCCGAAAACATTTTGCCACCGGCTCTTGGGATGAACCCGCCTACTGGCTCGGCTTGAACGGCAAAGAGGCTGAAGCTGTTGATTGTATAAAAACCTCCGAAGTGCTTCCGGGAGGATATGTGGTCATGGTCGGGAAGGATTCATGGGGAATGATCCGGTTTCCCATGTACCGGTTCCGTCCGGGGCACAACGACGTTTTTCATTTCGACCTTTGGTTCAGGGGTGAAAACATCTGTCGCGATGCCGGGAGTTATTCCTACAACCCGGAGAAAGCGTCCGATCGCGCTTTTTTTGAATCTGTAAAGGCTCACAATACTGTCGGATTTGACACTTGCGAGCAGATGCCGCGATTGGGCCGGTTCATGCTTGGGCAGTGGATCAGGGCGGATCATGTCGGCGCCATCGAGCAGGCCAATGACGGCTCTCAGCACTGGACGGGATCATACAGGGACTATCGGGGCAACCGCCACCAGCGAAAGATAACATGGAAAGAGGATAACTGGATTATTGAAGACAACCTCACCGGTACTTTCGACAAGGCGGAGATTGTGTACAGGCTGGTCCGCGATACCTACCAGATTGAAGGCAACAGCGTCACCGCCTCCTGGGGCAGAATAGACATTTTGGGATCGGATTGTGAAGTAACCATGACCGAGGGGCTTGAATCGCTTTATTACTGGCAAAAACAACCCGTCGATACGCTGGTTTTACGCGCCGGCAAAAACTGCGAAAAGATCACAACCCGGTTTGTCTTGGGGCCAAATAAATGAATCTTGTCCTTTCTCGCAACGACCCTCGGAACCCGCTGTGATCTAAGAGTCCGAGATTGCCACGCAGGCTGAGATCCTGCTCGCAATGACAGACAGGGTATTGTTTCTGAGATATTATGCACGTTCTTTATTTTCATCAGTATTTCAACACCCCGAGCACGGCCGGGGGGACCCGGTCTTACGAAATGGCCCGACAGTTGATTGCCCGCGGCCACAAGGTGACGATGGTTTGTGCCAGACAGGGCAAGGGCGGTCTGGATTTACCGGGTAATCCTGAAGATCCGGTGCGCAAGGGTGAAATTGACGGTATCCGGGTCATTCAGTTCAACCTTGAGTACAGCAACTATATGAGCCTGACGCACAGGGCCTGGATTTTTTTGCGTTTTGCTATGCGCAGTGTGGGGCTGGCTTTGCGGATGGACTATGACCTGGCTTTTGCAACCTCGACGCCACTGACAGCCGGCATTCCCGGAATCTTCGCCCGCCTCTTGCGGGGTAAGCCTTTTGTTTTTGAAGTCAGGGATTTATGGCCGGAGCTGCCCCGGGCGATGGGGGTGGTAACGAATCCGATCGTACTGGCCGGGATGTCCGCTTTGGAATGGATGAGCTACCGGGCGGCTTCGGCGTGTATTGCGCTCGCACCCGGCATCAAGGACGGTATCGCCCGACGCAGTCCCTCGGGTCGCGCCATCACCGTTATTCCCAATGGATGCGACCTGGAACTATTCCGGCCGGGCAGGCGCGAGGATCTGGATTTGCCCGGTTTTCGCCCGACGGATTGCGTGGCCGTGTTCACCGGGGCTCACGGCATCGCTAACGGTTTGGACGCCGTGCTCGACGCCGCACATGTCTTGCTGCACCGGGGCCGGAAAGATATTGTCATGGCATTCGTTGGCGACGGCAAGTTGAAGCCGGTGCTGGTTGCGCGTGCACAGTCGGAAGGTTTGGAGAATTGCCGCTTTATCGATCCCGTGCCAAAAAATCAGCTTAATCATGTGGTGAGCTCTTGCGATGCCGGATTGATGATTCTTGATGATATCCCCGCTTTCTATTACGGCACATCCCCTAATAAATTTTTCGATTATATTTCGTCCGGATTGCCGGTGCTGAACAACTATCCCGGTTGGCTGGCCGATCTGATTCATGAACATCGTTGCGGGATTGCGGTTCCACCGCACGACCCGGAGGCGTTTGCCGATGCCCTGTGCACACTGGCCGATGATTCGGGGCTTCGTCGGGAATATGGCCGGAACGCCCGCCGTCTGGCCGAAAATATGTTCTCCCGTGACCGGCTAGCGACTGAATTCGTGGACTGGCTTGAGGATGTCTATGGAAAGCGTCGGAACGGCAAAAAATGAAAAGGGTTTTTGATATCATAAGCAGCGCGGTGGCCCTAATTGTTTTATCCCCCTTGCTGATCGTTGTTGCCTTGCTAATAAGTTGGCACATGGGGCGGCCTGTTATATTTGGTCAAGGGCGGCCTGGGTACAAAGGGCAGCCGTTTACCCTTTATAAATTCCGAACAATGAATGACAGGCGCGACGCCAAGGGGATGCTGCTGCCGGATATGGATCGGCTGACGTCGTTCGGGCGGTTTTTAAGGGCCTCCTCCCTTGATGAATTGCCGGAGCTGTGGAATGTCCTCAAGGGTGATATTAGCTTGGTCGGACCGCGCCCGCTATTAGTGCGATACATGGATCGTTACACCCCGGAGCAGGCCCGGCGGCATGATGTGAGACCTGGAATCACTGGCTGGGCGCAGGTCAACGGCCGCAATGCCATCACCTGGGATGAGAAATTCAAACTGGACGTATGGTATGTGGATCATCGGAGTTTCCGGCTGGATATGAAGATCATCTTTATGACGATGTTGAAGATTTTTAAACGGGAAGGGATCAACCAGCCAGGACAAGCAACGATGGAAGAATTCAAAAAACCATGACTGCAAATAAACCATTGGCTCAGGGGGCGACATGGAACTAGTCATTGTTGGCGCCGGCGGAATGGGACGAGAGGTATTCTCGTGGTTATCTCATGCAATTCAAGATAATTATGATCACAGAATCAAAGGATTCATCGATGACAATCCGAAGGCTTTAGGCGATCTGCAATATCCGGTACGAGTTATAGGAAGTATTGCAGATTACCAGCCTAACACGGACGAAAGCTTGGTATTATCAATATTGGAACCAAAGAATCGCAAGAGAATTGCAGAATCATTAATGCAAAAGAAAGCAACTTTCTTTACCCTCATTCATCCCCATACGATTATCGGAACCAATGTAAAAATTGGACAGGGATCCATAATCTGCCCGAATTGTATTTTGACGAATGATATTGATGTCGGTAAGTTTGTTTTTATTAACACCAGTTCAACAATCGGCCACGATACCAAAGTTGGCAATTTTTCTTCCATTAACGGAAAAGTTGAAATAACGGGGAATGTTGACGTTGGAGAGGGTTGTCTGTTTGGTGTCGGCGCTAAGGTAATCCCCGGGCGTCGGATAGGTGATGGTGCAACGGTGGGCGCGGGTAGTGTGGTAATACGAAATGTCCCTGCAGGCGTTACGGTGTTTGGGAATCCTGCAAAGAAAGTCTGAGGGGTTAGTTTTGGAAGAGAAAATTAAGCAAATCTTTGCAACGATAATTGACGTCTCGCCGGATCAAATTCATAATGAAACAACACCAGATGATTTGGAGAACTGGGATTCGATGAATCATCTGATGCTTATCGCTGCTTTTGAGGAGGAATTTTCAATTAATATTGAGCCGGAAGAGATCGGAGAAATGCGAGAAAGTTTTGCTAAGTTCAAAAAATTGATTTTACAGAAGATTGGATGACTTGTGATCATTGACCATATCGGTTACGTCGTAAAGCATATTGAAAAAGCTGTCGATCTTTTTACGAAGCAGTATGGTTTTTCAATAATGATTGATGTTACTTACGACCCACTGCAAAGGGTAAGATTGGCATTGCTCGGCTCTTCAAATTACAGGATTGAATTGATCGAGCCGGTTGATGAACGCTCTCCTTCTTATGACTTCATGCGGAAAGGCGGTGGATTTCATCATTTTTGTTATTCTGTGACAGATATGGAAATGTCGATTAAGGATCTACAGAAAAATGGGCATTTTTTATTTGTTAAACCTACCGAAGCGATCCTCTTCGGCGGTCGCAAAGTCGCCTTCTTATTTTCCAAGGAAGACAAAAAAGTGATTGAACTGGTTGAAAACAGAGGAGATGATGAAAGTAAAATTCCTTGAGTTGTTTGCTGAGACCATTGAAGCCGAGACGCCCCTCTCACTTGAAATGAACCTCAGAGATCTTGATGGCTGGGACTCATTGGCTATATTATCGATAACATCAATGGTTGAAGATGAATACGGGGTTGTCATTGGTCAAAAAGATTTAAAGAATATGGTCACAATTGGCGATATTGTAAATTTCATAACCAAGTCGATGGGTTAAATAGAATTTTACCTGTTTTATTGAGGAAGACGAGTGGCAGAGTCTGTTTTTTCAAACATAAAAATTAATGGGATTGCGGCAGCCGTGCCAAAAGCTGTTGTGAATAACATGGATGCTCATCCATTTATCAGCCCTGAAGAAAAGCAAAAGACAATAAAATTGACGGGCATGTTAGAGTACAGGAAAGCCTCGCATGATGTATGCGCATCCGATCTGTGTCAGAAAGCAGCCGAAGCTCTGTTCGCCTCCATGAATATCAAACCGACGGATATCAATGCGGTCATATTCGTTACTCAAACACCTGATTACAGGATGCCTTCGACCGCTTGCATCTTACAATCGAAATTGGGTTGTGAGCGATCCACTGTGGCTTTCGATATAAACCTCGGCTGTTCAGGCTTTATTTATGGCCTTTATACGGCGTCTTCATTTATTGCCGGCGGCGGGTTAACAAATGTACTTCTTTTATGCGGCGACACCCAATCAAAGCTTTCCTATGAAAAGGATAAGAATGTCTGTTTCATCATGGGTGATGCAGGGACAGCGACGCTGATTAGCAGGGACAATAATGCATCCCCTATCAATATGGTCTTAATGACTGATGGAAGTCGCTATGACAAATTGATTGTACCAGCGGGTGGCTTTCGATCCCCATCAACAGACGAAACAAGAGAAATCAAGATACAATCTGATGGGGGTTGTCGCTCTAAAGAACATGTTTACATGGAAGGAATGGATATATTTAATTTTTCTTCCATTGATGTTGTAAATACCATCAAGCACTTTTTGGAAGAACACCAGATCAACATTGAAAATGTCGACTACCTTGTGCTCCATCAAGCTAATAAATTCATGACGGATAAGATCGCGCGAAAATTAACATTCCCGACTGAAAAAGTTCTCTATAGTTTAGAGACCTTTGGTAATACTTCCTGCGCCTCCATACCGCTGACTATTGTGCATCATTTTTCAAAACAAGAAATGGTGAAAAAACGGTGCATTATCTCTGGTTTCGGTGTTGGCCTTTCATGGGGTGTGGCTGACGTGGTTCTTGACAGGATTTGCTGTCCTTCGATTGCCGAGGTTTAAAAATGATTTTTTGTGATCTGACCGGGAAAAAAATTTTGGTGACTGGCGCTTCGTCTGGTTTGGGTAGGGCCACATGCATTCTCCTCAGTAAATTGAATGCAACTGTTTGTCTGGTTGCCCGTAATCAGGAGAAGCTTGAAGAAACTAAAGCGCAGATGGCAGGGCAAGGTCATATAGTGATGCCATTTGATCTACAAAATTTTGAAAATTATTCTGATTTTTTCGAGAATATTGTCAATCAAATTGGAAGATTGAATGGCCTAGTTCATTTTTCAGGTATCAGAAAAACCCTTCCCCTGAGGATCATGAAAATTGATGACATTAAAGCAATTTTTGAAATCAACTTTTTCAGCTTTGTTGAGCTGGTAAAATTTTTTACGAAAAAAAATATTACCAGTACCGAAGGGGGGTCTATTGTCGTGGCATCGTCGGTTCTTTCTCTAAGGGGTGCAGCGGCGTTGACCGGATATGGTTCTTCAAAAGCTGCCGTGGACGGTGCAGTTCGACCTATGGCTTGCGAGCTGGCAAATCGTAAAATCAGAGTGAACAGCATTGCTCCCGGCCATGTAGAAACAGAGATGAATCTTGCTGTTCAGCAAACTTTGTCGGAGGAAGCTTTTGAGCAAATCATTAAATGCCACCCATTAGGTATCGGACAGCCTATAGACGTTGCAAACCTCGTGGCATTCCTGTTAAGCGATGAGGCCAGATGGATCACTGGTACGACAATTCCAATTGATGGTGGATTTACCGTGAGGTCATGACGATGAAATCCTTACTGGATCTAAAAAGGGAAATCGACAGTTACAAACTCACCGATTACTTTCATTGCCTGAAAGATATTCAGGTGAACATCGATTTATCGGCACATAAGGGTCTGAAGGTAGCAATCTTGAGAAGTTATACGGCTGAGCCCATAGAACCCTTATTAAAACTCAGGTTATTTTTGGAAGGCTACGTTCCTGAATTCTTCTGGGGCGACTATAATCAGTTCAGTCAGGAAATTCTCGATGAGTCGAGCCTGCTTTACAAATTTGATCCTGACTTGATTATTTTAATGATTAGAATCGAGGAATTGATTCCTCAGTTTGTTCAAAACTTTGGAGAAATTCAAAATCCTAAGTGGACTCAGCACATTGTCCAATTATCTGATCACCTCATCCATTTGGTTGATGTCCTCAACGAACGGACCTCTTCCCAGATTATCCTGCAGAATATGACGCTGTTCCAAGAACCGTATTGGGGGATTTTTGATTCACAAAAAGCTGATGGTCAAATAAGCCTGTTACATGAACTTAACAGCGCCTTGAAGAAAGCGTTCGAGAAAAAACCAAATTCGTTTATTTGGGATTTTGAAAACTTTGTCGCTAGGAAGGGTGCCGATGCTATTTTCGAACCTAAGTTATGGTTTACGGCAAGAAATCCATTTAAACAGCTTGCCTATATTGATATCTGTAACGATCTCATGCGTTATATTCTGAGCGCTTTGGGTAAAGGAAAGAAATGCGTCGTCTTGGATCTTGATAATACGCTTTGGGGTGGTATTATTGGCGAAGACGGCATGGAGGGCATTGCATTAGGCCATGAATATCCAGGTAATTGTTATGTTGAATTCCAGCGTGAGTTGTTAAAGCTTTATCATCGAGGTGTCATTTTAGCGCTAAACAGCAAAAATAACGAAGCCGATGCATTTGAAGTTTTTGATAAGCATCCCGATATGGTTCTGAAACGTAAGCATTTTGCCGCCTACCAGATCAACTGGTGTGATAAATCTTTGAATTTAAATACTTTGGCGGCAGAACTGAATATTGGCATGGATAGTATGATTATGATAGACGACAATCCCGTGGAGTGCGAATTAATCCGCCGGCAATGCCCGCAGTGTCTTGTTATCCAACTTCCTGATAAACCATACCTGATTCCCTCAGTATTATCCAACATGCCTGAGATAGAGAATATCCGACTCACAGAAGAAGATAAAAATAAAGGGAAGATGTATCAGCAACAATTAGAGCGGAAAAACTTGGAGAAACTGGCGACGAACCTAGGTGATTATTTAAACGCCTTAGACAGCGCAATCGAAATCAAAGTAGCTGACAAATTTACCGCACCCCGCATATCCCAGTTAACGCAAAAGACCAATCAATTAAACATGACAACCCGGCGCTATACAGAGGCTGAAATCATGCAATTTGCAGGGTCTTCAACAAGCTATGTTTTTTCTGTCTCATCCAAAGACCGTTTTGGCGACAACGGAATTGTGGGCGTCGTCATCCTTACAATCGATGGCCAAACCACCATCATCGATACATTCCTCCTGAGCTGTCGAGTAATCGGTCGAACGATCGAACAATCAATAATCGCATTTGTTTCTGAATTTGCTAAGCAAAATGGCACTAAAACGCTTATAGGGGAGTTTATCCCAACAGCCAAGAATAAACCGGCAGCCGATATTTATGAAAAGATGCATTTCAAGAAGATCGATAAAAATAGGTTTGTTGCCGATTTAGAAACGCAACAGTTTGAATATTCCCCTTATGTGAAGCATCAGCTTCTGATTTGAAATCGATGGATAAGTGAGACCTTTGAAAAAATTCAGTTTGTCATTGGGCGCTTGGCCAAAGGCCGACGAAGCAATCCCTTGATATCAATATCTTGAAATACATGAGATTGCTTCGCTTCGCTCGCAATGACAGCATTTTTGACTTTTTACGGTGTCGTCAATTATGAACGACAAAAAAATCGCGATATATGGCGCAGGCGGATTCGGGCGGGAAATGGCCTGGCTGGCGGAAACCTGTGCGGCAGGCAGCGCCGATGTACAGGTTGTCTGTTTCATCGATGATGATGCGGCCAAGCATTTGAAATGTCTGAATGAGATACCGGTGATGGGGCTGGAGGAAGCGAGACGGAGGCATCAGGAGGCACTGGTGGTGGCCGGCGTGGGCGTCCCGGCCGTCCGGGAACGGCTGATGGACAAGGCCGCCGCCGCGGGTTTTGCCTTTAAAACGCTGATTCATCCGCGGGTGGAGATGTCGCGCTGGATTGAAGTCGGCGAAGGGACGGTCATCTGCGCCGGAAATATCCTGACGACCAACATCACTCTGGGGCGGCATGTCCAGATCAACCTGGATTGCACCATCGGCCACGACGTGATCATGGGCGATTATGCGACACTCGCTCCCGGCGTGCATGTGTCGGGTTGCGTACATATCGGCAAGCGGGCCTACATCGGCACAGGCGCGGTGATTATCAACGGAACGCAGAACAATCCCCTGGTCATTGGCGACGATGTGGTTATCGGCGCCGGCGTCTGTGTAACCAAATCGATATCTTGCGGGGTATGGGAGGGGTGCCCGCAAAAGAGCTTCACCAACGTCGATAGCGCAATATTCGGGAGAGCCACGGAATCCGCGGTATCCGCGGATCGGTTTGAAGGATGGGCCTTTCCGGAAATTGAAGAGGGCGTGCCGACCAAATACAACTGGATGGTTCAGCATGTTCAGAATCTTCATCTCGGTTACAAGACGGACATCGGGGCATTTTCCTACATCAATGCAAAACATGGCGTGACGATAGAGGATTTCGTACAGATCGGATCGCACTGTTCCATTTATTCCTTTTCCACCATCATTGAGAAGACCGGACCGGTGACGCTGAAGAAGGGTTGCCGGGTGGGCAGCCACAGCATCGTGATGCCGGGGGTGACGATCGGGGAGAATGCCATTGTCGGGGCGTTCAGCTTTGTGAATGCAGATATTCCGGATGGCGCAGTCAGTTATGGCATACCGGCAAAGGCGGTCAGATAAATGGGGACAGCGCCCTATTTCTTTTCGGGAAGCTATTCCATAAAAGTCTTGACTTTCCGGGAATGCGAGACTAAATGGTCAACATGGAACGACCCTTAACCGCCTACCTGAAAAAAGACCTTCCCAAGAAAATCGTCCTTCTCAGCGGACCGCGTCAGTCCGGCAAGACGACCCTGGCAAAGATGCTTTTTCAGGACGTGGAATACTATAACTACGATCTGGCCGAAGACCGCGTGGCCGTGATGGAGAAGAGCTGGCGGCCAAACTGTGAGCTGGTCATCTTCGACGAGCTTCACAAAATGAAGAACTGGAAATCATGGCTGAAAGGTATTTACGACACCCGGGGTACGACCCCGCCGATCCTGGTCACGGGGAGCGCCCGCCTCGATATCGCCCGCAAAATGGGCGATTCCCTGGCCGGCCGCTTTTTCCAGCACCGCCTTCATCCCGTTGATCCGAAGGAAGTTCGTGCGTTCATGGCCCCTGACGAAGCACTTTCTCGTCTACTACGTTTCGGAGGCTTTCCCGAACCCTTTCTGACCGGCGAGGAGGTCTTCTACCAGCGCTGGCGGAAAAGCCACCTCGACATCATCCTGCGTCAGGATCTCCTTGATCTGGAGAACATCCGAAACATAGCCGCCATCGAAACCCTGATCGAACTCATGCGGCGCAGGGTCGGCAGCCCGGTCTCCTACAATTCCCTTGCGGGCGATTTGCAGAGAGATCCCAAAACCGTCAAGCGATGGCTCGATCTCCTGGAGAACCTGTACGTCCTGTTCCGGGTTGTCCCGTATCATCGGAACATTGCCCGCTCGCTGCTCAAGGAGCCCAAATACTACTTCTACGATTCGGGACAGGTGAGCGGAGATGAAGGAACCAGACTCGAAAATATCGTAGCCTGCGCGCTCCATAAGGAACTCCACTATCTGGAAGATACACTGGGCCGACGCACGGCCCTTCATTACCTACGGGACAAGCAGGGGCGCGAAATCGACTTCCTCGTCGTCATAGACGATCGGCCCATGGTCATGATTGAGGTCAAATGGGCGGAGAATGTCCTGAGCAGGCACTTTGCGGGATTTGCAAAGTATCTGCCCGGCACGCCCGGGATCCAGGCGGTCGGTCGGCTGGAGCGGGAGAAATCCTTCGAATCAGGCGTCCGCATTGTCGACGCCGCGTCGTGGCTCGCCACCCTCGACCTGATAAATGGGGACAGCGCCCTATTAAATTAATTCCTCTTGCGACCATCTTCCGTATTGCAATGTGTCGCATGTCGAGAGCTTTGAATTACCCCTGTAATTGGGCAAATCGAGACCTTTGCACAACATCCGTTTTTGTCTTTGCGAGGAGGCGGCAGCCGACGAAGCAATCTCATAAGTCACCATGATCAAAGAGATTGCCGCGGCGCATACGCGCCTCGCAATGACCGGATGTGGGTTGTGCAAAGCTCTCAAATCGTCATAACGATTTTTCAACAACTTTGGTAAAGTGGCACTCAGAAAATAGCAACTTATGGGACGCCCCGCAATAAAGGAGACAGTGAAAGTTCAGGTATAATGTTAGCTGACTTGCAATATAGTCCTTGCAGAAAATACACGTATCGTGTATTTATACCATCATGAAACGCGCCGTCACCGAATCTTTAAATGGCTGGAAATCATCCGCGAACCGCAAACCCCTGATTCTCAGGGGCGCACGGCAGGTCGGCAAGACCTATATTTTGAAGGAATTCGGCGGGGCGGCCTTTCGCCATTATCATTATGTCAATTTTGAAAAGGATGAAAAATTCGGGCGGATATTCGAGCAGGATCTGAAACCGGATCGCATCCTCGACGAATTGCAGTTTTACCTGGATCAGCCCATAGACCGCCGCACGGATCTGGTCATCTTCGATGAAATCCAGCGCAGCCCCAAGGCGCTGACCAGCATGAAATATTTCTCCGAGGAAATGCCGGAGATGGCCCTGTGCGCCGCCGGTTCCCTCCTGGGTGTGGCGCTGCAGCCGGACTCCTTCCCCGTCGGAAAAATTCAATTTCTGGATATGTACCCCCTTTCCTTCGATGAATTTCTCGACGGTATGGGAAAGGAACGGCTGGCCGAATTGATCCGGAAACATGACTTGACCCAGCCCTTCCCGGAAACGGCGCACGAACAACTGTGGGGGTTGTGGAAACACTACCTGGTTGTCGGCGGCCTGCCCGACGCCGTGAACCTTTATCGCGAGCGGCAGGAAAATTTGGCGGGACCTGCTGGATGCTTATCTGGCCGATATGGCGAAACATAGCGGGAAGAGCAACGCCCTGCATATCGAGAAACTCTGGCGGAACGTGCCCCCGCAACTGGCGCGGGCGCAAAACGGATCGGCCGGAAAATTCAAGCTTCGTGAAGGTATCCCCGGAATCCGGGGTTACGAGAGATTGTCCGCTCCCCTGGACTGGCTGGAATGTGCCAATCTGCTCATCCGGACGCCCATTATCGACGCGGTCGGTATTCCCCTTTCGGGGTATGTGAAGGAAAACCGCTTCAAACTCTATTTTTTTGATGTGGGTCTGCTGGGGGCCGCAAGCGGCATCGCCCCGGCCACGTTCCTGAACTATGATTTCGGCAGCTATCAGGGTTACGTCGCTGAGAATTTCGTGGCTCAGGAGCTGCGCGCCGCGGGCGATAAGACCATCTACTGCTGGCAGGGGCGCACGGCGGAAGTAGAATTTCTTCTTGAACGGCAGGGGGAAGTCATACCCGTGGAGGTCAAATCCGGATGGGTGACCCAATCGAAAAGCCTGAAGGTTTACACCGAACGCTATCGCCCCCCGCGGGCGTACATCCTGAGCGCCAACAATATAAACCAGAGAAATATCAATCGTTATCTCCCAATCTATATGGCCGGCCGTCTGGCATGAATGGGACTTGGTCATGAAACGGATCCTCCAAAATCTTAAAACCGGCGTCACGGAAATTGTGGAGGTGCCGGCGCCCGCCGTCGGGCGGGGACAGCTCCTGATCCGCGCCTCCCGCACGCTGCTGTCGGTGGGCACGGAGCGTATGCCGGCGGGATAAATAGGGACAGCGCCCTATTTCTGAAGAGGGGTTGCCGGGTGGGCAGCCACAGCGAGACCTTTGCAGAACATCCGTTTTTGTCTTTGCGAGGAGGTGGCAGCCGACGAAGCAATCTCATAAGTCACCATGATCAAAGAGATTGCCGCGGCGCATACGCGCCTCGCAATGACCGGATGTGGGTTGTGCAAAGCTCTTACAGCATCGTGATGCCGGGGGTGACGATCGGGGAGAATGCCATTGTCGGGGCGCTCAGCTTTGTGAATGCGGATATTCCGGATGGCGCAGTCAGTTATGGCATACCGGCGAAGGCGGTCGGGAAAACGGGTCAGGCGACGATGACGGAATTCAAAGGTTTTCTTGACCATTCAGATTGACCTGTTGTATCGTATATCCGGAGGATTAAAACATGCCGCAAATCACATTGAAAGAAACCATTACGAGAAAAATAGATATACCACTCGATACGCTGGTGGAGGTTGTTGAGGCGCTCAGCGCGGATGACAAGGAAAAACTGATGTCGAGGATTGGGGCTTACTCTTTTCGGTTGAAGAAATTCAAGAAGGATAAGCTGGCGGCCATTCTTGCGGATTTTGCGGAAACGGGCTTATATGAGCAGGAATTCTTGGTCGACCTTGAGGCGGGCCTGAAAAAATCATCCGTCTATAGGTAAAAATTATGCCGAAGATCGCCGAATTGCGTCCGGATTTGCTCGAATACCTCCATGCGCACGGCCTTGTGAAAAAATGGCAGAAAGCAAAATCGCTTTTCGAAAACAACCCTTCTCACACATCACTGAATACGGAACTCCTCGAACCAAAGCACCGTGCGATTTATTCCTTCCGTCTCGATAAAAGATATCGCGCCCTATTCATCGATTTGGGTGGGGGGGTGATTCCTAAAGTCAAAAAAAGTTATACAAAATAAAAAACAGTTCAACTTGATACCGTTTTGAGGTGTGCTATGGAATCGGTAAAGGTTCTCAACAAAGGCCAAATCGTAATCCCCGCGGCAATCAGGAAGAAATACGCCATTAAACCCGGGAATCAAATTCAAATGTTCGAATATGGGCGACTAATTTACATTGTACCCCATGCCGACGATCCTATCCACGACGCCAAGGGATGCCTTCCCGCCGAGCCTTCGCTTTCCGAAGAACTGCTTGCGGATAGACAAAGAGAGAGAAAGGATTGATGTCCGCTTACCTGTTTGACAGCCATGCACTGCTGGCCTTTTTTCAAAAGGAGCCAGGGGCGGATAGCGTGGACGAAATCTTGCGGGGTTCCCGCCAACAGCCTTTCGACATATTCATTTGCATGATGAATCTCGGCGAGATTGTTTATCTGACCAAGCGGCGTTTCGGTGACGAGAAGAAAATCGAAGTAATAAGCCGGATCTATCAGCTTGGATTAACGGTATTATCCGTTACTGATTCGCTTGTTTTTCAGGCCGCTGAACTCAAGGCCCAGTATGCTCTATCCTATGCCGATTGTTTTGCCTTGGCCTGCGCGGTCAACCATTCCGCGATTCTGGTCACGGGGGATCCCGAATTCAAAACAGTTGCGCACCTGATCGAGATTGCATGGATCCGCTAAACAATATGGGATCGTGGCATTAGCTCCTGCTTCCAGTGTCTTAACCTTTATATCAACCCCCTGGAGTCTCTAAGTTGAAAACAATTTTGTCGAGACCTTTGAAAAACGCGCCATTTGTCATTGCGAGGAGGCCAAAGGCCGACGAAGCAATCCCATAACCATTTGATAAACCGTGAGATTGCCGCGGCGCTACGCGCCTCGCAATGACAGGACAAGTAGAAATTCAAAGCTCTCAGTTTGTCATTGGCGGCAGCGCGGACTGCCTAACCGGACATTCATCATTTTAACTTGACAATTCGATATGACTATGGTCACATGACCCTGCTTAAAATGGTCATGAGGAGTAAAATATGGAACGTAGGGTCTCTAAATCTCAATTCAAGCCGCGATCATTGGAGTATTTTCGTTCGATTGAAGAGAGCGGTGAGACGCTCATCATTACAGATCGTGGACGGCCCGTACTGAAGGTCATGCCCTATACTGCCGATCCTGAAGATCGTCTGAAGACTCTACGCAATTCCGTTCTGAAGTACGACGATCCCATGGAACCGGTTGCGCTGGAAGAGTGGAAGGCGCTGCAATGATTGTATTGGACACACATGCATGGATCTGGTGGGTCAGCAGCCCGGTGTTCCTTTCAGAGACGGCGAAACGGATTATTGATGAGGCGGTAACGGAAAAGAATATTTTTATTTCCTCCATCAGCGCCTGGGAAGTTGCCATTCTTGCCTCGCGGGGCAGGCTGCAACTGACAATGAGCGCCGCCGATTGGGTTGCCGCCTCTGAGGCCCTTCCGTTTTTTGACTTTGTGCCCGTCAGCAACAGCATCGCACTGAAATCAGTCCAATTGCCGGGTGCTCTGCACAACGACCCCGCGGATCGCATTATCATTGCCACGACGCTCTCCTTGGGTGCGGTTCTGGTCACGAAAGACGAAAAAATCAGGAACTACCCGCATGTCAAAACGGCATGGTGAGGGACAGCGCCCTATTAAATTAATTCCTCTTGCGAGACCTTTGATAAACTGCCTATTTTTGTCACCCCTGCGAAAGCCGGGGTCCAGACGTCGTCCCGGCGAACGCCGGGGTCCAGAAGGTCTTGAAAAGACTGGATACCGGCTTTCGCCGGTATGACGGTTTGCCCAATTTCAGGGGTAATTCAAAGCTCTCTTACTGGCCATAGTCTTACCAGACCGCAAGCGAATGTTAAGGGGATAAAAGCCACTGATCGTTGACGCGAATGTTCCACTGATCCTCTCAGACGGCATGATATTCGGCGTATGTTATCACCTCCCGATCTAACCGGCTGGTCATGGATTCTTCCGCAACAACGAGGTCGTAATGGGTTTGCAGATTCATCCAACTTTGAGCATCAGTGCCGAAAAAACGGGCCAACCGCAGGGCCGTATCCGCTGTAATCGCTCTTTTCCCGGCGATGATCTCTCCGATGCGCCTTTGCTGTACGCCGATGGATTTGGCAAGACGGTACGGAGTAATCTTCATGGGTTTTAAAAAATCCTCCAGAAGAATTTCGCCGGGATACACCGGAGGCAGGTCTCTTTTCATGGTTTTTCTCCTTTAATGGTAATCAACTATTTCGACATTGTATGCATGGCCGTCTTGCCAGTTGAAGCATATCCGCCATTGATCGTTGATCCTGATGCTCCATTGGCCTTCTCTCTCGCCAACCAGCGTTTCCAACCGGTTTCCCGGAGGTACGCGAAGAAATTCCAGAGTTGCCGCGCCGTGGATCTGGGTCAGTTTGCGAAGAGCCACCCGATGTATGTCCTTCGGAAATCCGGTTGCAAATGTGCCCTGGAAGATCTTTTCCGTATCCTTGCGGCGAAAAGTCTTGATCATGGATAATTGTTACCATGACGCGGCAGTATTGTCAAGCGATACCAGATGATTCAAAACAAATAGGGACATCGCCCTATTTGTTTATAATCTAATCATGCCAAGAATATCCCGTGCTATTGCGATTGGTTATCCCCACCACATCACTCAACGGGGAAATTACCGGCAGACCATATTCTCCGAAGAAGGCGATTATGCCCGGTATGTGGAGCTGCTCGCCAGATTTGCCCCCAAATATGGCCTCGAAATATGGGCTTATTGCCTCATGCCGAATCACGTCCATTTTGTCGGTGTTCCCGGCCTTCAGGAGTCGCTGGCCAAGACTTTTAATACGGTGCACATGCAATATGCCCAGTATTTCAACCGCAAGCGGAATGCGACCGGTCACCTCTGGCAGGGCCGGTTTTTTTCCTGCGTCTTGGATGAGCGTCATCTTTATGCGGCGATCCGATATGTGGAGATGAATCCCGTGCGGGCCAGCATCATCCAGGCCCCGCAGGATTACCCCTGGTGCAGTGCGAAAAGTCATATGGCGGGCGTTGATGATCAGGTTTTATCGGGCCGCTGTTTCCTGACTGAAACTGTGAAGGACTGGGGGCAGTACCTCGGGCAAGATCAGGACCCGGAGGCTACTACCGGCGTTATCAAGGACACGAAAATTGGCCGACCCTGCGGCAAGGAAGATTTCGTCAAACAGATGGAGGGTCTTCTCAACAGGCGATTTACGACCCTTCCTCGGGGCCGTCCAAGAAGAAGGAATGAGGGAGAATGAGAGAATTTAATAGGGCGCTGTCCCTAATTAACCGATATAAAGTCATTGCAGAAAGTACATGAATAGAGTATTTTTACCTTCATGAAACGCACCGTCACCGAATTACTACATCACTGGAAGTCATCGGCTAACCGCAAACCCCTGATTCTCAGGGGCGCCCGCCAGGTCGGCAAAACCTACATCCTGAAGGAATTCGGCACAGCAGCGTTTCCCTGTTATCATTATGTCAATTTCGAAAAGGACGAAAAGCTTGGGCGGATATTCGAGCAGGATCTAAAGCCGGATCGCATCCTCGAAGAATTGCAGTTTTATCTCGATCGGCCCATTGACCGCCGCAGTGATCTGGTCATTTTCGATGAGATCCAGCGAATCCCCAAAGCGTTGACCAGTTTGAAATATTTCTCCGAGGAGGTGCCGGAGCTGGCCCTGTGCGCCGCCGGTTCCCTCCTGGGCGTGGCACTACAGCCCGACCCTTTCCCTGTCGGAAAGGTCCAATTTCTGGACATGTACCCCCTGACCTTCGATGAGTTCCTCGAAGGCGTGGGAAAGGAAAGGCTGGCTGAACTGATCCGGAACCAGGATTTGAACCAGCCCTTTCCGGAAACGGCGCACGAACAACTGTGGGGGTTGTGGAAACGCTATCTGGTTGTCGGCGGCTTACCCGACGTCGTGAACCTCTATCGCGAGGGGCAGGACAATTTGTATGAAGCCGTTCAGGCGATCCGGAAAGCGCAGCAGGATCTGCTGGAGGCTTATCTGGCCGATATGGCGAAACACAGCGGCAAGAGCAACGCCCTGCATATCGAGAAACTCTGGCGGAACGTGCCCGCGCAACTGGCCCGGCAGCAGAGCGGATCGGCCGGAAAATTCAAGCTTCGCGAAGGGATCCCCGGAATCAGGGGGTACGAGAGATTGTCCGCCCCCCTGGACTGGCTGGAATGCGCCAATCTGCTTATCCGGACGTCCATTATCGACGTCGTCGGCGTCCCTCTGTCCGGGTACGTCAAGGAGAGCCGCTTCAAACTTTATTTCTTCGATGTGGGCCTGCTGGGGGCCGCAAGCGGCATAACCCCGGCCACGTTCCTGAACTACGGCTTCGGAACCTACCAGGGTTACGTCGCGGAGAATTTTGTGGCCCAGGAACTGCGTGCTGCCGGGGACAAGGCTCTCTTCTGCTGGCAGGGGCGCACGGCAGAAGTGGAGTTTCTCCTGGAACGGGAGGGAGAAGTCGTGCCCGTGGAAGTCAAATCAGGATGGGTGACACAATCGAAGAGCCTGAAGGTTTACACCGAGCGTTATCGCCCCCGGAGGGCCCATATCCTGAGCGCCAACAATATAAACCGCGGAAAGGTCCAGCTTGGCATGCCGCTCTATGCGGCCCGTCGTCTGAAATAGGAGGGGGACAGGAAATAGGGGGACAGCTCCCGATTATTTTTCTTTACATTCAATTTTAATGGTGTAACTATCATACGTATGTTTTATACTTATCGTTAAGAGGTATGATATGCCAAGCACTGCCAGGAAATTGAACTTCCTCATCGAGGAAGGCGTTTGCAAAGATCTGGAGAGGCTTGTTCCAGCCGGAAAGCGCAGCAGGATGGTTAATGAGGCCCTGCGTAAGGAATTGGAGCTGTTGCGCCGTAAATCGGCCGTTGAACAGTTGCTCGCCTCTTCGTCTCGCCAAGGTGTCTATTCGCATGCGGATATTCTTGAATTTCTTGCCAAGGACAGAACGTCGCACGGATGAAAAAATACATCGTAGATGCCTCCATTATTCTAAAATGGGTTTTGGAGAAAGAAAAGGAACCGGATCATGATAAAGCAACCGGCCTGTTGCATGCCTGGTTGAGCGGCACCATCGGGATCGCGGCGCCGAGTTTATGGACTTATGAAGTGGCAAACATTCTGGGCAGAGCGTTACCAGACGATGCGAGCCAAAAGATGAAGCTGCTCCTCGATCTTCAAATCGACGTGGTGGACTGTTCTGAGCAGATGATCCAGCAGTGTTTTGTCTGGATGAAAGAACATCAAGTTACCTTTTATGATGCGGTATATTTGGCTGCTGCGTATGCAGCCAATGCCGTTTTGTTGACCAGTGACGAGAAGTTCCGCGAAAAGATGAAGAACGACGATCGGATATGCCTTCTTAAGAATCTTCAGTTTAATTAGGGACAGCGCCCCGATTTTTCCCGAAACCTCAATTTATGGCTTGCGACCTTTGAATTTCTCCTTTTCCTGTCATTGCGAGGCGCACAGCGCCGCGGCAATCCGACGCAGTCGTTGCGAGGGTTTCAGCCCGAAGCAATCTCATCAATACAGGTTATGGGATTGCTTCGCTTCGCTCGCAATGACAAATTACCTTCGGTCTCCTCGCAATGACAAACAGGGCGTTTTTCAAAGGTCTCTGCTTGCGTTTGCTTGGATTGCCTTGTAAAATACGAAACAGGGAGGTTAATTATGCAAACAGCAGTAACAAAACGAGGACAGACTGCTATTCCTGCGGCTATTCGGAAGCGTTACCAGATAAACAATGGCGCTCACCTGGTTTGGCTGGACGATGGAGAAACAATAAGAGTCGTTCCGGTAACGGACAACCCGCTGCAATCATTGCGAGGAAGGGGACGGGGGGTGAAACTGACCGAACGGTTGTTATCGGAACGTAGAAAGGATCGCGACCGTGAAACACGGCCCTGAAACCGGGAAACCGCCTTCAGCGGACAAATCGGCGTCAAGCGTATATATTATTGATACATCGGCGTTATTATCTTTCATTGAGGATGAAGAGGGCGCGGACTGTGTCGAACAAGCATTGAAACAAAAAGAAACAATCGTGCCCTGGCCGGTATTGCTGGAGATGTATTACATTACCCTTCAAGAAGAAGGATTGTCAGAAGCGGACCGACGCTTTGCCTTGGTAAAGCAACTAAAGGTGAACATTCCGTATGATATGGATGAAGCTACTGTGTTGACCGCGGCAAGGTTGAAAGCCAGGCATCGTATTTCGTTGGCGGACGCCATCATTGCTGCGATTGCAATCCGGAAGGACGCCATTCTTATTCATAAAGACCCGGATTTTGACGCATTGACTGGTTTGCTGAAAATGGAAGCGCTGCCTTACAGAAAATAGGGGACGGCGCCCCGGCGATCATGCCTTTCATTTCAGATTTCCGGTTGATTTTTCCCTTACTGCCATGATACACGTGGATCACGTGTAATAGGGAGGTTTGCCTTGAAGCAAAATATCACCATTAGTCTCGACAAGGAGCTGATCCAGACAGGCAAGGTGATTGCCGCACAGCAAGGGACGTCGCTGAATCGGATGTTGCGCCTGGAACTGGAAAAAATCATCCGGAACGCGAAGCAATACGACATGGCGAAACAGAAGGCCATCGCCGCGATGACGGCGGGCTTTCATTCCGGCATGGATCGCTACCCTTCTCGGGATGAGCTTCATGAGCGATAGAATATTTGTGGATACCAGTATCCTCATTTATGCCCACGACTTGAGCGCCGGAGACCACCACGCCAAAGCCTGCGCAGTCATTGAAAGCCTCTGGGAAACGGAAACCGGGGTTATCAGCACACAGGTCCTTCAGGAATTTTATGTCACCGTCACGCGCAAAATCAGGAATCCGTTGAAGCCGGATGAAGCGCGGGAAATCATCCGGAATTACCTTGCCTGGCCCGTACAGATCAATGATCCGGAGACGACGATCCGGGCTTCGGAAATCGAAGAAAAAAACAGTCTCTCTTTTTGGGATGCGCTTATCGTTGCCGCTGCCCTGAGGCTGCAAGCGCAAAAAATAATCACGGAAGACCTGAATCACGGACAAATCATCGAAGGCATCCTGATCCAAAATCTATTGATATAATCGAGACCTTTGAAAAACGCCCTGTTTGTCATTGCGAGGAGACCGAAGGCCGACGAACCAATCCCATAACCATTCGATAAACCATGAGATTGCTTCGTTGCTTCGCGCCTCGCAATGACGAGGGTCGAGTTTTTCAAAGGTCTCAAACCGTGAGATTGCCGCGGCGCTGTGCGCCTCGCAATGACAGGAAGATGAGATTACTTCGCTCGCAATGACAAATTACCTTCGGGATGAAGCCCTCGCAATGACAGGAAAAGTAGAAATTGAAAGGTCTCTTCCTGTAATTCTTCGACAACTCAAATATGCGATTCTATATCAATTCTGAGAAATTCTGTGTTTATTCCTCGGGCGGCCTGATGTTGAGGCTGATGTTCGATCTGCTCATCTCGAACATCGGGATGTTCGTGGGTATGATGATTACCCTGTCCCTGTGGGTCAATCGAGCCCCGGTTACACCCGGTTACTTCCTGGTCGAGCTGATTCAAAAATACTGGATCGCCAATATTCCCGTTCTATCGCTGGCCTGCCTGTTTGGGTACGTCGTATCAGGGCTTTACGGCATCAACAATTCGAATCAGTATCGGAAAATCCTGTCCGGGATCTCTCGGGCGATTCTGGCGGCCCTGTTGGTTCATGCCCTGCTGCTGTATTTCCTGAAGATCAACATGCCCCGCAGCATGTTCGTCTCCGGGTGGTTTTATATAACGGTGCTGGTATTTGCGAGCCGGTTTATCCGAAGCTATTTTTACAAGACCTACCAGGTCGTGCCTTTGGAGGCGTTTCAGCCGACTCTCGATCACAAAGTCAAAAACCTCTCCATCGTGACCCAGCAGGACGGCTGGGCGCCGCCCGAGAGCCTGCCGGAACATGCGGCCTGGCCCTATTTTGCCGATGACGAGGTGCGTTCCGCGGCTGCGGTTTTGAAGTCGGGCAAGGTCAACCAGTGGACCGGCCGGGAGGTCGAGAAATTTCAGTATGAATTCGCCTCCCACTGCGAGGTGAAGCATGCCATCGCGCTCACCAACGGGACGGTGGCCCTGGAACTGGCGCTGCGGGCATTTGGGATCGGTCCCGGGGACGAGGTGGTGGTTACGCCGCGGACCTTCATCGCCTCGGCGAGCTGCGCCGTTATCCAGGGGGCGATCCCCGTTTTCGCCGACGTCGACCGGGAGAGCCAGAACATCACCGCCGAGACAATCAGTCGGGTGATCTCGCCGAAGACCAGGGCGATCATCGCGGTTCACCTGGCCGGTTGGCCCTGCGACATGGACGCGATCATGGAGCTTGCCGGCCCGCACGGCATCAAGGTGATCGAGGACTGCGCCCAGGCGCACGGGGCCAAATACAAGGGAAAGCCCGTCGGATCGGTCGGCCATGCAGCGGCCTATTCCTTCTGCCAGGACAAGATCATGACGACGGGCGGCGAGGGGGGCATGTTCCTGACCAACGACGACGCGGCCTGGGCGGCGGCATGGGCCTTCAAGGACCACGGCAAGTGCTATGAGAGCGTCTACCACAAGAGCCACCCGCCGGGTTTCCGCTGGCTCCACGACAGCTTCGGGACGAACTGGCGGATGATCGAGCTGCAGGCGGCGATCGGCCGCGTTCAGTTGAGGAAACTGCCGGAGTGGATCGAAACCCGGAGGCGCAACGCGGCCATTCTTACGAAGCGGCTTTCCGGCATCGCGGCCGTGCGGCAGACTTTGCCCCCTCCCGAGATCTTCCATTCCTATTACAAATATTACGTTTTTGTCCGCCCGGAGCGGCTGAAGGCCGGATGGGACCGGGACCGGATCATGAACGCGATCACCGCGCAGAACGTCCCCTGCTTCAGCGGGAGCTGCAGCGAGATCTACCGGGAGAGGGCCTTTACGGACTCGGATTTTCCACAGAGGGAAAGGCTTTCCGTCGCCCAGGAGTTGGGCGAGACGAGCCTCATGTTTCTCGTTCACCCCACTTTGTCCGAACAGGACATGAACCACGTAGCCGATGCCGCCGGGAGGGTCCTGGCAGAGGCCAGCCTATAGGTGATGCTATTAATGGCGAGGCATTCTTCTTGACTTATGTGCGGCTGCACGATATCCTTACTGTAAGGAGGTAAGGAATGCTTGCAAAACTTACGACCAAAAACCAAATCACGCTGCCGCGGAAGGTTGTTCAAGAGTTCAGCGGTATTGAATATTTCGACGCTGCTGTGCAGGATGGCCGCATCGTCCTTTCGCCCGTCAGGATTCAGCCTGTGGACGCCACTCTAACCGGAATCCGGGAAAAGATGAAGAAGCTCGGGATAACGCCTGCAGATGTGACGGAGGCTGTCCAGTGGGCCAGAAGCAAAAAACCGTGATCCGGACAGTGCTGGACACGAATGTTCTGGTTTCCGCACTGCTTTTTTCCGGAGAGATGGGACATATCGTCTCATCCTGGAAGGCCCGCAAATTCTTCCCGGTCTTTTCGCATGATACCTTTGATGAGTTCAGACGAGTCCTCGCCTACCCTAAATTTTCATTGACACCTCGGGAAATCGACGCCCTTTTTCAAGACGAAGTGCTACCGTTTTGCGAAGTGATTGATATCGAAGATGAAATAATCGGCGTATGCCGGGATCGCGCCGACGATAAATTCCTATCCTGTGCCGTGGCTGCAAAGGCCGACTACATCGTCAGCGGCGACAAGGATCTGCTCGTTCTGGAAAATTTTCGCGACATTCCCATTATAACCGTAGCCGCCTTTCAAGAAAAAATATGAATTAATAGGAGGAAACGATGGCCACAGAATGAGACCTTTGCACAACATCCGTTTTTGTCTTTGCGAGGAGGCGGCAGCCGACGAAGCAATCTCATAAGTCACCATGATCAAAGAGATTGCCGCGGCGCATACGCGCCTCGCAATGACCGGATGTGGGTTGTGCAAAGCTCTCAGAATATCCTGTGACGAGAGATTCTCTGATGTCTCCAGTTCATCCGGGGGAGATTCTTCGTGATGAGGTTCTTCCGGTACTGAAATTATCGGTCAGTGAAGCGGCGCGGCAGCTTGGGGTATCCCGCCAGACCTTGCACAGAATCATGGCCGGCACTCATGCCATTACGCCGGAAATGGCTGTGCGTATCGGGAAATTTTGCGGCAATGGTCCGGGTCTATGGTTGCGCATGCAGCAACGTTTTGATCTGTGGCATATTGAGCAGCGTCTGCGCGACGAAATTGGAAAAATTCCAACGCATGCCGCTTGATTTATCACTTCCTCGATGTCCACCTCGCCGGCCGGCACGGCATCAAGGAAAAATGAGGTCTCGAATGGGCTTATTACTCCGGCAATTAAACATATACAATGAGATCTTTGAAAAACTCGACCCTCGTCATTGCGAGGCGCGAAGCAACGAAGCAATCCCATGGTTTATCGAATGGTTATGGGATTGCTTCGTCGGCCTTCGGTCTCCTCGCAATGACAAACAGGGCGTTTTTCAAAGGTCTCACAATGTCATGCCGGACCCCGTATCAGGTACGGGGTTCGCCGGAATGACGACTTTGGGATGTATTATTGCCGGAGTACATAAGAATCTTTCGTTTGATTAGTTCTGTACTTTATTGAAAACCCCCTTCCCCGACCCATCGGTCGGCTGATTGCGCCTTTCCGGGTAATTTTCGTTGACATCAGAGCATCGTGTGTGTACATTGTTCTCACAATGATATAACGCACAGGGAGGTCATTATGGAAACATCCAAAGTCATGGCAAAGGCATCCTCTTCTCACAAACGGACGTCCGCCATGCGTTCCGGCAGATTGGGGCTACGAACGACGCCAGTCCAAGCCGCCCTTATCCAACGCGCAGCCGAGGTGTCGCGGAGGAGCATCACCGAATTTGTCCTGTCCAGTGTTTGCGAAAAGGCGGAACAAACCCTTTTGGACCAACGGCTTTTTATGGTGGACGAAAATACCTGGATAGAATTTCAGAACGTCCTCGAAAGACCGGCTCAGGTTAAAACGGGTTTGCAGGCGCTCGTTGCGGAACCCGCGATCTGGGAAAAATAGAATGTCAACGGCGTCCTATACGGTCCCTGTTCTGCTTACGAAAGAGCATGATTGCGGCGATTTCGATTGCGGACATTTCCTGCTCAACGATTGGCTGCGGAGCCATGCATTGCAGAATCAACGGGCCAATGCAGCGAAGACCTTTGTTGTTTGTCAGGGGTGCCGGGTCATCGGCTATTACAGCCTGGCCGTGGGGGCTGTGGACCACGGCGCCGCAACCGCTCGCGCCCGGATGGGGGTGGCGAGGCATCCCGTTCCGGTGATGGTTCTGGCCCGGCTGGCCGTCGATCTTCATTATCAGGGGAAAAAGATAGGCCGGTGTTTGCTGAGAGACGCCATCCTGCGTACGCTTCAGGCCGCCGACATCGCCGGCATTCGCGCGATCTTTGTCAATGCCAAGGACGAACGGGCGCGCGGTTTCTATGAGCGTTTTGGTTTCGAACCGTCGCCTATTCATTCATTGCAACTCATGCTGCTGATCAAGGATTGTCAAAAGGGTGAGGGATGAAAATCCTGATCCGTAACAAGAATTTCTGGCTCATGCTGGCGGGCGATATCGGCTTGATCGCCCTGTCCTATTACCTGGCCTATCTGCTGAGGTTCGAAGGGGAGATTCCGGGGAAGGAATTTCTCAATTTCAAGCAGACGGTCCTGATGGTGGTTGCGGTCAAGGTCTTCTGCTTTTTCATCTTCAACCTCTACCGGGGGATGTGGCGGTATACGAGCATCGTCGATTTCCTCAACATCCTCAAGGCGGTGGCGCTCTCCTCCATCGGCATAATCCTAATCATTCTCTTCCTGTTTTCGTTTCAGGGCTTTCCGCGGTCCGTTTTTATCATCGATTTCATCCTGACCCTCTATTTCATAGCCAGCATACGGCTGGGGATCCGGATGGTCATGTCCATGCAGGACCCCGACTATTTCGCCTTCTTCAAGCGGCGGAACAAGGATGCGAAGAAGCTGCTGATCATCGGGGCCGGGGACACGGGGGCGCGTATCCTGCGGGAGATGATGGAGAACCCGCGGGTCAACCTGACGCCGGTCGGTTTTCTCGACGACAACCCGGAAAAGCGGGCAAAATCGATCCACGGCGTTCCCGTGCTGGGCCATATCGATAAGATCGATAAGATCGAAGTCGATTTCGACGAGATTCTGATTACCACCCCGTCGGCGACGGGCGCCCAGATGGAGCGGATCGTGGCGGCCTGCAAGCGCACCGGAAAGCCCTTCAAGACGATGCCGCAGATCGGCGAACTCATCGACGGGCGCGTGTCGCTGAAGCTGGTCCGGAACGTGTCGATCACCGACATCGTGGGGCGTGAGGAGATGCGCCTCGACCATGAAGAGATCCGGAATTACCTTCATGGCAAAAGGGTCATGATCACCGGGGCGGGGGGGTCGATCGGCTCCGAGCTGGTGCGGCAGATCAGCCGGTTCAAGCCGCGGGCGGTGGCGCTGCTCGATATGGGCGAGTACAACCTCTACCAGGTGGAGATCGAGTGCCGGGAACGATTCGGCGGTATCGAGATCAAGGCCTACCTGGTCGATCTCAGCAACCCCCATACGACCTGCCGCGTGTTCGAGGATTTTCGGCCCGATGTCGTTTTTCATGCGGCCGCCTACAAGCACGTGCCCATGCAGGAGCTCAACCCCTGGGAGGCGATTCTGAACAATATCCAGGGAACCCGGAACGCGATCCGGTGTTCGATCGATATGGGCGTCGACAAATTCGTCCTGGTGTCCACGGACAAGGCCGTCCGCCCGACCAACATCATGGGGGTCTCCAAGCGCATCTGCGAGCTGCTCTCATCCAGCATGAAATGGAACGCATCGACCCGCTTCCTCGCCGTGCGCTTCGGGAATGTCCTCGGCAGCTCGGGATCGGTCATTCCACTCTTTCAACAGCAGATCGCGCGGGGGGGGCCGGTCACCATCACCCACCCGGATATCACGCGCTACTTCATGAGCATCCCGGAGGCGGCCCAGCTCATCCTGCAGGCCGGCGCGATGGGGGAAGGCGGGGAGATCTTCATCCTGAAGATGGGCAACCCGGTGCGGATCGCGGATCTGGCCCATGAGGTCATCCGGCTGAGCGGGTTCGAACCCGGGAAGGACATCCGGGTGGTTTACACGGGGCTGCGGCCGGGGGAGAAGCTCTACGAGGAGCTGATCACGGAGGGTGAGGGCATCGTCCCGACCCTGCACGAGAAGATCATGGTCCTGCGCGGCACAAACGGCAGCAGCTATGAAAAAGTCTCTTCCCAAATTGATGATTTGATCGATATCGCAGCGACATTCGACACCGCGGCCATCAAGCAAAAATTGAAGGAAATCGTTCCCGAATACACCCCCCAGTGAGAAATGGGGAGAAGCTCTCTTTGTTTGAGAGTTTTGACTTTCTACCCTTCCTGTCATTGCGAGGTGCACAGCGCCGCGGCAATCCGACGCAGTCGTTGCGAGGGCTTCAGCCCGAAGCAATCTCATCAATACGAGACCTTTGAAAATCTGCCTATTGTTGTCACCCCGGCGAAAGCCGGGGTCCAGACGTCGTCCCGGCGAAAGCCGGGAACCAGTAACACACTGGATACCGGCTTTCGCCGGTATGACGATTTGCCGAATTTCAGGAGAAATTCAAAGGTCTCAATACATTTTTACGGGATTGCTTCGCTTCGCTCGCAATGACAAATTACCTTCGGCCTTCTCGCAATGACAAAGGGTGCGTTTTTCAAAGGTCTCGATATATTTTAGAAAAATGGAGGCGGCAATGAATGCAGGGCGTATTCTTGTGGTTGACGATGATGAGTCCAGCCGTTTCACGCTGCATGAATATTTCACCAGCGTTGGCTATGAGGTCGAAGAAGCCGGTAGCGGGGAAGAGGCCTTGAAGAAGTTCGCTCCGGGGAAATTTGACTGCGTGATTTCCGATCTTTACATGCCCAAGATGGACGGCCTGGAGCTGCTCAAGAAGATCAGGCGCCAGGACAGCCATGTCTCTTTCCTGATGGTGACGGGCTACCCGAAGATCGACAGCGCCGTCAGCGCCATGAAAGAGGGGGCCTATGACTACATCACCAAGCCCTTCCACATGGATGACATTCAACTGAGGGTCGAACGGGCGCTTCACCTCAAGAAAACGGAGGAATCGCTGAAGAGGGGCAAAATCCTCCTCCTGAGCCTGATCGTCCTGATGCCGATCCTGATCAGCCTGGGTATCATCCTGGGGATATTCTGGAAAGGGATGTAAAGAATGATGGGGTCAGGTCTTAAAATTTAGCGTTTTGCACGTCAGGAGGAAGGGCTGAAATCAAAAAGATCACATATTGTAAATTGTGTTGACAATATGTGCCATTCTTCATAGTATGCCCCCATGATACCGAGAATAGCCCAAAAAACCCTTCTTCGTCTGGCAAAAGGCTTTCCCATCATTGCCATTACCGGGCCACGTCAATCCGGCAAGACCACTCTGGCAAGATTGACATTTCCCCAAAAACCATATCTGTCGCTTGAAGATCCTGATGTCAGATCCACCGCAGAAAGCGATCCACGGGGTCTCCTGGCCGGGTTTCCCGACGGCGCGATACTGGATGAAGCTCAGCGTGCGCCGCAACTTTTCTCTTATCTTCAGACAAAAGTTGATGAGCAAATTATCCCCGGCATGTTTGTGTTGACAGGGTCTCAGCAATTTGGGCTTCTGACCGGGATTACTCAATCACTGGCGGGGCGTGTCGGGCTGATCCACCTGCTCCCTTTTGCTGCAGGTGAACTTTCATCTGCCCGTCAGCTTCCGGAGTCTCTCGAAGAGCTGCTTGTACGGGGACTGTATCCCCCACTTTACGACCGCAACATCCTTCCCGGTGACTGGTTTTCCGGTTACATCGCAACCTATGTCGAACGGGATGCGCGACAATTGATAAACGTCCGCGACCTCTCCGCATTCCAACGCTTCGTCAAGATGTGCGCCGCCCGCACCGGTCAAATTCTGAACTTGTCATCCCTCGCCTCCGATTGCGGCATTACGCATAATACCGCGGCATCGTGGATATCCGTAATGGAGGCAAGTTATCTTATCTATTTGCTCCGCCCACATCATAGAAACTTCAATAAGCGATTGATCAAGGCGCCCAAATTATATTTCCTGGATGTCGGTTTGGCGGCCTGGCTGTTGGGAATTCACACACCGGAACAGATTCGATTTCATGCACAGCGGGGAGCGATATTTGAGACTTTTGTAGTGACCGAATTTTTAAAAGGCCGCTTCAACCAGGGGCTGCCGTCCAATCTATTTTATTGGAGAGATAGTAAAGGTATGGAAATTGATCTGATCCTGGAAGCCGGAGAGAAACTCAATGCAATTGAAATTAAATCCGGACAGACAATTGTGCCGGACTTCTTTTCCCCGCTAAAGCTTTGGGGCAAGCTGACCGGGCAGACGGACTTGCCGGCCTGGCTTATTTATGGCGGGGATAAAGCGTTGACCAACGAAAACATTTCGATTGTGCCGTGGAAGGATATTTCCAATATTTGAAGCTCACTTGCAATTAGCGTCACTATATGAAATCGTAATTGCATGAAGAAAAGATCCTTTAGGGTAGAATAGATCGGCAAGGCTTGGGAAAGTCACTCGAAGGCATTCTGGTTGAGACCTTTGAAAAACGCACCCTTTGTCATTGCGAGAAGGCCGAAGGTAATTTGTCATTGCGAGCGAAGCGAAGCAATCCCGTAACCTGTATTGATGAGATTGCTTCGGGCTGAAGCCCTCGCAATGACAGGAAGGGGCGAAATTCAAAGGTCTCGTTGCGCATGGATACACCGAGCTTCCTAAATGACCCTCTTTAGCAAGCGGATCATGATTGACAGTCATGATTAGCCATGATAAATAGGATTCATGTTGAATAACGAAGTCCAAAACCGGATTTTACAATACAACCCCTGGCTGACGCAGCCTGACCAGGCCGACGTGTCGCTCCGCCGTTATCTCCCCGAAACCTATGTTCCGCGCGAGGCCGAACCGCTCCAGTTCCGGAACGATGGCGCTCTTCTCATTGTCGGCCCCCGTCAATCGGGAAAATCCACTCTTGCCTGGCATCTTCTCCAATCCTGTGCGCCCAACATCCTTTATCTCAACCTGGAAGACCCGCTTCTTCGCTCGACTCTTGGCGCAGCCATCGAGCTGGCGATCCTGCTCCGTGAACGCTATTCATTCATCCAGGCCGTTTTTCTCGACGAGGCCCAGCACCTCGCCGAAGCCGGGATCTTCTTGAAAGGGCTGGTTGACGCGAAATTGGGCATCCCGATTCTGGTCACCGGATCTTCCTCTTTCCATCTGATGAGCAGGACGCGGGAATCTCTGGCGGGCCGCGCGGACCGGCTGCGCCTGCTGCCCTTCAGTCTCAATGAGTTGTTGCGACGGGAAAATCCGGCCAATCCGGTCGCCGCCAAGAGTCTCGCCGAGAAAATCTTCTTGCGACAGATGATCCACGGCAGCTATCCCGCCGTTTATCTTGCCCCTGCCGACCCGGATCGCGTCCGCCTCCTTTCCGACCTGACCGGAGCCCTGATTCTGCGGGACGCCTCGGATCTCTTCCGCATCAAGCGCGTGGATGTTTTTCGGAAACTCCTCACGCTGCTTGCCGGGCAAACGGGAAACCTGCTGAACTTCTCGGAACTGGCATCGGTTTGCCATGTCGATGCAGGCACCATCCATGCCTATGTGGAAATTCTTGAGGAAAGCCATATCGTCAAGGCGGTCCGGCCCTTTGCCGGTGGAAAACGCCGGGAGCTCACCACATCGCCCAAAGTATATTTCGTGGACAACGGCATACGGAATCAGTTGCTCAACACCTTTTCGGCCGATATTCCCCTGAGAACCGACAAGGGCACCCTGATGGAAAACTGGGTGTTTTCAGAGTTATACAAGCGACTTCCGCTGACGGCAACGATCCACTTCTGGCGGAGCAGGGCCGGGGGCGAGGTGGATTTCGTGGTCGAGCAGGCGGGAAAACTCACGGCCTTGGAGGTCAAATCCGCCGCTCTTGATCGCCCCAGACTCAGTCGCGCCGCGCACAGCTTCATCGACGCCTACCATCCGGAGAGATTTGTGGTTGTGAATCGTTCCCTGGAAACCTATCTGACCATCGATAACCACCCCGTTGATTTCCAGACGCCGGGGGGAAAATGGTGAACATAGGGGCTCAGCTTTTTTCGAGTATCACATTTCATGAGACCTTTGAATGAGAGCCGGTTTTTTTAAGCAAGCATATTTTCGTCAGGGCTGAGCGTCGGGCAAACCATGAAATTTAAATTTCTTCTCATTACAGCGCTTGTCCTTCTGGCCCTGGCCATGCTCTCCTTCCCGGTCCGGGACCTGACCGCCGACTACCGCTATCGGCGGATCGCCGTAATCCTCGATGATGAAGCCACCGAAGGCCGCGACGTGCTGCCGATCTCGGAGAAGACCATGCCGGCCTACCTTGAGGCGATCGCTTCCCTGCATGACGCTGCCGCCATCGCCCCAACGCGAGCCCTTTACCAGGGGGCCATCGCAGACCTTTACACCCGGCTCGGGAAATGGGCGGAAACCATGCAGTTCTTCAAGGCCAGGCTGCCCGCCGGCGCGCCAACCGGCCGGGACGCCGCGGGAAAAACCCTCTTTCACCTGAGGCGGGCCGTGACGCTCGAACCCACCAATCCCGATTATCATCTGGCCCTCGGGCGGCTCTACGATACGGACCGGGGTGATCCCAATCTTGCGGCAGCCGAGCTCCGGAAGGCCGTCGATGCCTATCCGGTGAACACACCGCTGCGATATTCCGTGGCCATACAGCATCTGCTTTCCGGGAGGAAGGGTGACGCCCTCGAACAGGCGCGGCTGCTGGCCAAACTGGACGACAGCTACATTTTGCGCAAACCGGAATACCAAACCGACATGATCGAAAGACAGACGCCGGGATATCTATCCATGCTGGCCGGCAGCTATCTCTATTCGGCACTCGAAATCGCCTGGCGGGTTTCGAAAGACCCCGAGGTGGTCAAGGGCATCGCCCCCGACACCCCGGATGCCACCCGTGTAGTCCAGCTTTTCCTTGCATCAAAATGATGGGGTCAGGTCTTGAAAATTAGCATTTTACAGGGAAAACGCTAAATTTAAAGACCTGACCCCCAACAACTTGGGAAAACAGAAAGGAATCTCGATCTCATGACGACCAAGCAAATCAACCGGAAAGTAAAGCGCGCTGCCCAGGACGAACCGTGTTCGGTTTCTCCCTCCGGAGAATCCTTCCCCCTTCCCCGACCCGAAGAGTATGAAAAAGAGCTCACCCGGCTCAAGACGCTCGTTGCCGACCAGCGCAAGAAAAAACGCGAGATCGTCGTCGTCATGGGCGTCGGATTCGTCGGGGCGGTCATGGCCGGCATCGTCGCCGACGCCGTGGACAAAAAGACCGGCAAACCCAGCAAGTTCGTCATCGGCATGCAGCGCCCCTCTCCCCGCTCCTTTTGGAAGATCCCCTGCCTCAACCGCGGCGTTGCCCCCGTCGAGGCGGAGGACCCGGAGGTCGCCCCGCTGATCGCCCGCTGTGTCAACGAGAAAAAAACCCTTACCGCTACCTACACTTACGAAGCGCTCACCCTCGCCGACTGCGTCGTCGTGGACGTCCAGTGCGACTACTTCAAGGAGGCCCTCGGCAACTGCCGCCAGGGCCATGCCGAGATCGCCGCCCTCGAGGAGAGCTTGAAGGTGATCGGCGAGAAGATCCTCCCGAGCTGCCTCGTCCTGATCGAAACGACCGTCCCCCCGGGCACCACCGAATACGTGGCCTACCCGATCATGAAAAAGGCCTTCGAAAAGCGCGGCATCGCCTCCGAACCGCTCCTGGCCCACTCCTACGAACGGGTTATGCCGGGGCGGGATTACGTCGCCTCGATCCGGGACTTCTGGCGGGTCTGCAGCGGGGTGAACGACGTCGCCCGCGAGCGCGTCTCCAAATTCCTTTCGGAGGTCCTGAACGTCAAGAAATTCCCCCTGACCGTCCTCGACCGTCCGATCGAGAGCGAAACATGCAAAATTGTTGAGAATTCATACCGGGCGACGATCCTCGCCTTTCTGAACGAATGGAGCCTCTTTGCGGAACGAAACGGCGTGGATCTCATCAAGGTCATCCAGGCGATCAAGGTCCGCCCGACCCACTCCAACATGATTTTCCCCGGCCCGGGGATCGGCGGCTACTGCCTGCCCAAGGACGGGGGCCTCGGCGTCTGGGCCTACCAGACCCTGATGGGCTTCGAGGATGACATCTTCAAGATCACGCCGCTGGCGATCGACATCAACGACACGCGCGCCCTGCATGCGGCGGAACTCGTCCGGGACGCCCTGCGCAACATGGGAAAGATCGTCGCCGCATCCAAGATCGTGATCCTCGGCGCCTCGTATCGGGAGGATGTGGGCGACACCCGCTACAGCGGCTCGGAGACCATGGCCCGGAAGCTCACCGAGATGGGTGCCGAGATCGGGGTCCACGACCCCTACGTGAAGCATTGGTGGGAACTGGAGAAGCAGGAGAGCTACCCGGCGCCGGGCCACTCCTGGGCGCGGTTCTTCCGGAACCAGGACAAGCTCACCGAGCTCCGCATCCAGCCTGACCTGAAGGAGGCGCTGAAGGGGGCCGATGCGGTCGTCTTTGCCGTCAAACATGAAGCGTACCGGAAGCTCGACCCCGGAAAAGTCATCAAAATGACCGGCCGCCCCGTCGCCGTCATCGACTGCTTCGGAATGCTCGACGATGCGGCCATTCGCCGTTACTTCGAGCTTGGTTGCGAGGTCAAGGGCCTCGGCCGCGGCCATGTCAAACGGATCAAGGACCAAGTCACAGAGAAAAAATGACCCCGGTCATCGCTCATAACTTTAAAGGTAGAACGCCATGAAAAAAATTCTTGTAACCGGTGCGGCCGGTTTTATCGGCTTCCATCTCTCCCGACGGCTTCTCGAAGCGGGAGGCGACGTGGTCGGTCTCGACAACCTGAACCCCTACTACGACGTCACCTTGAAGGAGGCGCGCCTTGCGCTCCTGGTAAAGAACAATAATTTCCGCTTTGTCCGGGCCGATCTTGCCGACCGGCAGGCAATGGAAACGGTTTTTGCAGAGGAACGGCCCGAGATCGTCGTCAACCTCGCCGCCCAGGCGGGTGTCCGCTACTCACTTGAAAACCCCCACGCCTACATCGAGAGCAACCTCGTCGGCTTCCTGAACGTCCTGGAGGGGTGCCGCCATCAGGGGGTGAAGCACTGCGTCTTTGCCTCCTCCAGTTCGGTGTACGGGGCCAACACCCGAATGCCCTTTTCCGTTCACGACAACGTGGACCATCCGCTGAGCCTCTATGCGGCCACGAAAAAGGCCAACGAACTGATGGCCCACAGCTATGCCGCCCTCTACCGCATCCCCTGCACGGGGCTCCGCTTCTTCACCGTCTACGGCCCCTGGGGGAGGCCGGACATGGCGCTGTTCCTCTTCACCCGCGCGATCCTGGAAGACCGGCCGATCGACATCTTCAACGAAGGGCGGATGAAGCGGGACTTTACCTATATCGACGACATCGTGGAGGGGCTCATCCGCGTCATGGGGCGGCCCCCGGCGCCCAACCCCGCCTGGAGCGGCGATCTTCCCGATCCCTCCTCCAGCTTTGCCCCCTACCGCATCTACAATATCGGGAACAACCAGCCCGTCGCGCTGATGGATTTCATCTCGACCCTGGAGGGCCATCTCGGTCGAACGGCGAAGAAGAACTTCCTCCCCATGCAGGCGGGGGATGTGCCGGCCACCTTTGCCGACGTGGATGACCTCATCGCCGACGTGGGTTTCAAGCCCGCGACGTCTATCGCCGAGGGGATCCGGCGGTTTGTGGCCTGGTACCGGGAATACTATCCGTAAAAAACCGGGACTGCGCCCCGGTAGAGAGAACGAGAGAAATAAATGGTTATTCGAGAGCTTTGAATTTCTACCCTTTCGGTCATTGCGAGGCGCATAGCGCCGCGGCAATCTCACGATTTATCGAATGGTTATGGGATTGCTTCGTCGGCCTTTGGCCTCCTCGCAATGACAAACTGGATGTTTTTCAAAGGTCTCTATTCCTAATTCAATGAAAGGGAACTGATTTCATGAAAAAAGCATTCATTACCGGCATTACCGGTCAGGACGGATCGTACCTGGCGGAATTCCTGCTCGGCAAGGGATATCACGTCCATGGTTTGATCCGCCGTGCAAGCACCTTCAACACCGACCGGATCGATCACCTCTACCGGGACCTCCACGACCCCGAGGCACGGATCTATCTCCATTACGGCGACCTGGCCGTCTCGGGACAGATCAGCGACCTCCTCCACGAGATCCGGCCGGACGAGATTTACCACCTGGGCGCCCAGAGCCATGTTCGCGTGAGCTTCGACATGCCTGAATACACCGGCGATATCACCGGCCTCGGGACACTGCGGCTGCTGGAGGCAATCCGCAAGACAGGCATCAAAACCCGCTTCTACCAGGCATCGTCCAGCGAGATGTTCGGAGCGGCGCCTCCGCCCCAGAATGAGGCGACCCCCTTTCAGCCGCAGAGCCCCTATGCCGCGGCAAAGGTTTATGCGTACTACATCGTCCGCAACTACCGGGATGCATACAACATTTTCGCCTCCAACGGGATCCTCTTCAACCACGAATCCCCCCGGCGTGGCGAAACCTTTGTCACCCGGAAGATCACCCGGGCGGCCGCCCGAATCAAGCTGGGTCTCCAGGATAAGCTCTACCTCGGAAATCTCGATGCGAAGCGCGACTGGGGATTCGCCGGGGATTACGTCGAGGCGATGTGGCTGATGCTCCAGCAGGAGAGACCCGACGATTACGTCATCGCCACCGGAGAGACCCACTCGGTGCGCGAGTTCGCCGAGAAGGTCTTCGCGAAGTTAGGCCTCGACTACCAGCGGCATGTGGCCATCGACCCCCGCTACTTCCGCCCGACGGAGGTAGACGTCCTCCTGGGCGATGCAACCAAGGCACGCAAGGCTCTGGACTGGGAGCCGAAAGTCAGCTTCGATCAGCTTATCGACATGATGATTGCCGCGGACCTGGAGGCCGCCGGCAAGGAGGAGACCCTCATCAAGGCCGGTTACACCAGCGGCAATCACCGGATGCTTTGAGCGATGAAAGAGGTGAACAATATGACCCTACAACACAAGCGCATTACGATTACCGGTGGGAAAGGCTTCCTGGGCAGACACCTCGTCAGGGCTTTCGAGATGCGGGGTTGCCAAAACATCCTGGTGGCCGACCTGCCCGAATACAACCTGACCCGCCCGGAGGATATCCGGAGGCTGTACGATGAACAGCAGCCCGACATCGTGGTCCATCTGGCCGCCAAAGTCGGCGGCATCGGCTTCAACCAGGAAAATCCCGGGGCTCTCTTCTACGATAACCTCATGATGGGTGTCCCTCTTCTCCATGAGGGCTACTTGCGAAAAATAAACAAATTCGTAGCATTGGGAACGATCTGCGCCTATCCCAAGTTCACGCCGGTGCCTTTCAAGGAGGAGGATATCTGGAACGGATATCCCGAAGAGACCAATGCCCCCTATGGACTCGCCAAGAAGATGATGCTTGTCCAGGCCCAGGCCTATCGACACCAGTATGGCTTCAACGCCATCTTCCTTCTGCCCGTCAACCTCTACGGACCGGGCGACAACTTCGACCCCCGCTCCTCGCACGTCATTCCCGCCCTGATCAAGAAGTGCGTGGACGCCATCCGGAGCGGCGAAGAGGAGATCGTAGTCTGGGGGACGGGCGACGCTACAAGGGAGTTCTTCTATGTGGAGGACGCCGCCCGGGCGATCGTGCTGGCGACCGAAAAATATGACAAATCGGAACCGGTCAACATCGGCGCCGGGTTCGAGATCTCCATCCGGGACCTGGTCGGCCTCATCACGGAGCTGACCGGGTTTCAGGGACGCGTGGTCTGGGACGCGACAAAACCGGACGGCCAGCCCAGGCGGATGCTGGATACGGCGAGAGCCTTCCGGGAATTCGGATTCCGGAATCAGACGAACTTTCGCGAAGGTCTCGCAAAAACGATCGCCTGGTACGGCAAGACTTTTTAAAAAGGGTCAAGGGGCTGGTTTTGATACAATTTATGGGAACTTTTAAAAACTCGACCCTCGTCATTGCGAGGCGCGAAGCAACGAATCAATCCGACGCAGTCGTTGCGAGAGCTTCAGCTCGAAGCAATCTCATCTTCTTGTCATTGCGAGGCGCACAGCGCCGCGGCAATCTCATCAATACAGGTTATGGGATTGCTTCGCTTCGCTCGCAATGACAAATTACCTTTGGTCTCCTCCTCGCAATGACAAACTGGATGTTTTTCAACGGGCTTCAATTATTTTCGGCATTTTTTGGAAAGGAATGGAACGGTATGGAAAAACAGGTTTTGATCCGGCATCTGGTCCCTCTTGTCGCACTGGCCCTGCTGGCCTGCAGTTCCGGCACGGCGGAGAAAGAGAAGGTCGTGGCCACGGTCAACGGCGCGCCCATCACCGCGGCGGAGCTCCAGCAGGAGGTCTCCGGCTACGGGAAAAACAACGCGGTCTCGCGCCACACGGTCGATGACCAGCTCAAGCTCCTGATCGAGCAGAAACTTCTTATCCAGGAGGCCGTCAAGATGGGTCTCAGCGAGGACAAGAAGTTCGCCGAAACCATCAAGACCTTCTGGGAACAGACCATCATCCGGAATCTGATCGAGGCCAAGACCGGGGAGTTGTCCGGCAAGACCTTCGTTACGGATCAGGAAATAGCAAGTGAATACGAAAGGATGAAATACCGTCCGCGGATACGCGCCATTCGGGGGGCGCGTACGCAGCAGGATGCCGATGCGATCGTCCTCCAGATGCAGGGCGGGAAACGCGTTTCCGGCGAAGAGATCATCGGGCCACTGTTCTACGAGGATGTCAAGGGTTCGCCGCTGGCCAAGGCCTTCGACATGCAGGCGGGCCAGATCGGGGCGTTCGCAGTGGCCGGCGAGTATATCGTGCTCGGCATCATCGACCGGGAATCCATTTCGCTCCCTCCCCTGAAAGAGCTTGAAAAACGGCTCCGGGAATCCATCCTTGCACAGAAAAGACAGAAGGCGCTGGCGGAATGGATCACGACAGTGAAAAACGCCGCGAAGGTCCAGATCGATGAAAAAGAGATGAGGAGAATCGGCCATGAGTGAGAAGCCTTCCTACGCAAGACGGAGATATTTCATCAACCGGAAATTCCAGATCGAGTTCAGCCTCCGCTTCCTGCTGATCATTGCCGCCGCGTCGATCGCCGTGATGCTTCTGTTCTTCTACAACTCGCGGGGAACGCTGACTGCTGGCTACACGGGCTCCGAGGTCAAGCTGCTCCAGACCGGCACCTACTTTCTCCCGTCGCTGCTCGTGTCCACCGTCATCATCGTGATCTTTTCCTGCATCGCCGGCGCCATTGCCCTGATCCTGATCTCCCACCGCCTTGCCGGCCCGCTTTTCCGGTTTCAGGCGACGCTGGACGAGCTCTGCACCGGAAACCTGGCCCGGAGGTTCAACCTGCGGGACAAGGATCAGTTCAGCGATCTGGCGGACCGGATCAACACACTGGCAGCCGTCATGGATGGAAAAATAGGCGATATCAAGAGCAGAACGGCCGAGATATCCCGCATCATCGCGGATCTCCGGTACATTGCGGCTTCGCAGCCGGCACTTAAGGAGGAGATCTCGGTCCCCCTCCAGGAAATGACGGAAAAACTTCTTGCGCTGCAGGAGGCCGCCGACTACTTCCAGACGTCGCAGCCGAAATGACAAAAGGAGACCTTTGAAAAACATACCCTTTGTCATTGCGAGAAGGCCAAGGGCCGACGAAGCAATCCCGTAACTGTATTGATGAGATTGCTTCGGGCTGAAGCCCTCGCAACGACTGCGTCGGATTGCCGCGGCGCTCCTTTGCCTCGCAATGACAGGAAGGGAAGAAATTCAAAGGTCTCAAAAGATGATCTTTTAAACCATTGGGAGGGACAAAGACGCCCGTAACTTCAGCGCGGGCAACGTAAAAATAGCCGTTAAAGTTTCGGCCGGATATTCCGATATGCTCTTCAGGAGCATCTCATGATCGTGTCCGATCATCGGGGTGTAATTACGTTCGGAAAACGGAAACGGTCAGGTGCAAGCCCGGCCGGAACTTTGGGATTCCCGATGATGCCGAAGGCTGCCTTCAAACAGGGCAATTTAAAAAAAATGGGCTTCCCCCCGACGCCGGGGACCGGAATCCGGTCATGGCAGGGGAATGGCCTTTGGCAGACCCTTTTATCCGGTCGGTGCGCAGCTTCCGGCAGACGCTTAGGCGCCGCGGGGGTGCTGATGACCGTCGCGCTCTTCCTGCCGCTTTTTCTGCCCCCGGCCCTGCCGGCGCAGGAGTCGTCAAAGACCTATCAGACCCAGTATACCGCCATCTCCTATGCGGCGGAAAAAGACCTCCACCTCTTTACCAGAAATACCGGGAGCGGCCTGAGCTTCCTGCGGGAGAGCCCGGAGCGGAACCCCCTGCTGGCCAAGACCCAGGTGGATAAGATCGTGGAAACGGTCTGCTCGCTCCTCGACATGCATCCGACGAACTTCCGCTTCAACATCACCCTTTACAGAACGCAGGCCGAGGTCACCACCGCCTTTTACAGGGCATCGGCGGGGGCCAACGCCTATAAGACTCAGAGCATGACGGGCGCCGCCCCGATCGCCTTCTACTTCCACGGCACCAGGAACATCGCCGTCGCCATCGATAACATCACCGATGGCATCCTCGCCCACGAGATCGCACATGCCATCCTCAGTGCCTATTTCGCAACGCCGCCCCCCGGCCCGATGCAGGAAATTCTCGCCCAGTACATGGACAAACATTTCCGGGACAAGTAAGAAACAAGGCCTGTGAATTTCTACTTTCCCTGTCACTGCGAGGCGCGCAGTGCAGCGGCAATCCGACGCTGTCTTTGCGAGGGCTCCAGCCCGAAGCAATCTCATCAATACATTTATGGGATTGCTTCGCTTCGCTCGCAATGACAAATTACCTGAGACCTTTGAATTTCTCCCCTTCCTGTCATTGCGAGGCGCATAGCGCCGCGGCAATCTCATGGTTTATCGAATGGTTATGGGATTGCTTCGCTTCGCTCGCAATGACAAATAGCGAGTTTTTCAAAGGTCTCTACCTTTGGCCTCGCAATGACCTATCGTGCGTTATATGCGAAAGGTCTCGAAGCAACGAGGGGGTTGACAGCAGGGCGGGGCTCTGTCAAAAGTGAGGTATGGATGAAGCCCTGATCAAAACCCTGTCCGATGGGGCGGCGGAGATCGGCGTCCGCCTCGGACCGGCGGAGCTGGATCTTTTTACCGCCTACCACCGGGAGATCCTCTTCTGGAACCAGCGGATCAATCTCGTCTCGGAACGCTCTTCGCAGGAGATTGTGATCCGCCATTTTCTCGATTCCCTGACGCCGGCGCCGTTTCTGGGGTGTCCGGGCGGCACCCTGATCGATCTCGGGAGCGGGGGCGGCTTTCCCGGCATCCCGTTGCGAATTGCGCGGTCGGGTCTGCAAGTGACCCTCGTCGAGGCCTCCCGGAAAAAGTCCTCCTTTCTCTCCCACCTCACCCGGACCCTCCGCCTCGACGGAGTGCAAGTGGTCCGGGCGCGCGTCGAGGAGCTTACGGCCGGAGAGGACCTTGCCGGCCGCTTCGATGCGCTCGTCTCCCGGGCCGCCTTCAAGCTCCCGGATCTGGTCCGGACGGCCTCCTTTTTCCTCAAACCGGGGGGGCAACTCCTCGCAATGAAGGGACCCGATCCGCAGAAAGAGATGGAAGAAACGGAGCGGATTTTGGGGGCGTCCGGGATGGTCTTCACGGCCTGCCGGACCGTCCGTCCGCCTTGCGCTGATTCGTTAAGAAAAATAATAATTTACAATCGCGTTTTCCGCTGATATTTTCTTGAAAAAACCTTTTCAATATATCCGGTTTTGTGCTACCTTCGGCATCGGTTTGACAAACACCATCAGGCGGGGCTTGTTCTATTAAATGATGCGTAAAATCATAAGCATGGCCAATCAAAAGGGGGGCGTTGGCAAAACCACGACGGCCATCAATCTCTCGGCCTCGCTGGCGGCAGCGGAAAAGCGAACCCTTCTGATCGACTGCGACTCCCAGGGAAACGCGACGAGCGGCATGGGGATCGACGGCAAGGCTATCCGGGAAAATAATCTATACCACTGCCTGATCGAGAATCGCCCCCTGCGGGAAGTCATTGTCGGAACGCAGATCCCCCATCTGGATCTGGTCCCCGCGAACCAGGATCTGGTCGGGATCGAGTTGGAGTTCGTCTCCCTCGAGGACCGGGAGAAAAGACTGCGGAATCTGCTCCGGTCGCTGGAAACGGCCTATGAGTATGTGATCATCGACTGTCCGCCGTCCCTCGGGTTTCTCACGGTAAACGCCATGGTAGCATCTGACTTCCTGGTCGTTCCTTTGCAGTGCGAGTACTTCGCGCTGGAGGGTCTGGGGCACCTGCTCAACACGATGGGGCTGATCAAGAGCCGGCTGAACCCCACCCTGACCCTGGGGGGAATTCTTCTCACCATGTACGACACACGGAATCTGCTTTCGCGCCGGGTCAGCGAGGACGTGCGCGGCAACTTCGGAAACCTGGTCTTCCAGACGGTCATCCCGAGGAATGTCCGGTTGTCGGAGAGCCCGAGCCACGGACTTCCGATCATTCTCTATGATATCCGATCGCGCGGCGCAGTCTCCTATATGGAACTGGCCAAGGAAATCCTGAGCAACGGGAGGATGTGATGCCGCCAAAGAATTCCCTCGGCCGGGGCCTTGGGGCGATGTTTCCCGATCTTCTGAACAATATCGGCGACCGGCCTGCGTTCGTCCAGTGCGGGATCGAGGAGCTCACCCCGAACCGGTATCAGCCCCGGCGGGACTTCAACGACGAGGACCAGAAGGAACTGGTCGCATCCGTGAAGAAGAGCGGGATCATTCAGCCGATCATCGTCCGGAAGGCGGAGCGCGGCTACGAGATCATCGCCGGAGAGAGGCGGTGGCGGGCGGCGCAGGCGGCCGGTCTCAAAGAGGTTCCCATCGTCATCCGGAAGGCGGAGGACCGGGAGCTGGCAGAGCTCTCCCTGATCGAAAATATCCAGCGCGAGGCCCTCAACCCCATGGAAGAGGCGGACGCCTACCAGACCCTTTTGACCCGATTCTCCCTCTCGCAGGAGGAGATCTCCAGCCGCGTCGGGAAGGACCGCTCCACCATCGCCAACACGGTCCGGCTGCTGAAGCTTCCCGAGGCAGCCAAGAAGGCCCTGATCGGCAAGCAGATCACGGCAGGACATGCCCGGGCGCTTCTTGCGCTGGATCTTCCCGGCGAGCAGATCAGCGCGCTGAAGATCATCCAGCAAAAGGAGCTGAACGTCCGGGACACGGAACGGCTGATCCGGAATCTGAAAAAGGCGCCGGAGAAGAAAAAAACCGTACGACAGGATCCGTATCTGGCGGATCTGGAGCGGGAGCTCTCCTCCCAACTGCTCGCGGCGGTTCAGATTCGCGCCGGCAAAAGGTCAGGAACCATCGAAATCCGTTACACGAACGGGGAGGAGTTGAATCGCCTGGTGCGGCTGCTCCTCGAGATGAAATAGCCGTGCAGTTTACGGATGTTATCCACAGGTGTGGATAAAACTGTGCATAAGGTTGTGAAAATTGGACATTCTCTGGGATAAAACAGTTAAAATCATTAAAGAAAAGGTTAGCCAGCAGAACTTCGAGACCTGGATCCGCCCGATTCGCATTGCCGCGATGGAGGGGGACCAGGTCCATCTAAGCGTACCCAATCGCTTCTTCCGGGACTGGCTGGTCGAGAATTACCTCTCGCTGATCCGGGAGTCCATGAAGTCGGAGACCGGCGTCCCTTTTCACGTCGAATTTGTGATTGAGCACGAAAATAATCAATATCAGTCTGTTGGAGAATCAGGAGACGCACCTGCCACAGAAAAAACTCCACCCAAAAGGCCTTCCCGTGCACGGGTTCACTCCTCCCTGAACGTGAACTACAGCTTCGACCGTTTCGTCGTGGGCGCCTCCAACCAGTTTGCCCATGCCGCCTCCGCGGCTGTTGCCGAGCAGCCGGCGAAGAACTACAATCCCCTGTTTATCTATGGCGGCGTGGGGCTGGGAAAAACCCACCTGCTCAATGCCATCGGTCTGAAGACCCTGAAGCTATTCCAGGACATGAATGTGGTCTATGTCTCGGCGGAGGTCTTCATGAATGAGCTGATCAATTCAATTCGCTACGACAAAATGCCGAAATTCCGGGAGAAATTCAGAAATATCGACTGTCTCCTGATCGACGACATCCAGTTTATCGCCGGCAAAGAGAGGACCCAGGAGGAATTTTTTCATACCTTCAATACCCTCCACGACGCCGGGAAGCAGATCGTCGTCACAAGCGACAAATTTCCAAAGGATATTCCAAATTTAGAGGGAAGATTGCGGTCACGTTTCGAGTGGGGTTTGATTGCCGATATTCAACCGCCGGAGATCGAGACCAAGATTGCCATTCTGGAGAAGAAGGCGCAGGAGAATCGCATTGCGCTGCCGGGAAATGTGGCCCTCTATCTCGCCTCCCAGGCAGAGTCCAATATAAGGGAATTGGAAGGTTATCTGGTCCGGATTGCCGCCTATTCTTCCCTGACCGGCCGGCAGATCGACCTCGATCTTGTCAAGGACGTAATGAAACAACTCCTCCGTAAGGAAGAAAAAGTGAAGATTACGATCGAGGAGATCGTCAAGACCGTCGGTGCAAAATATGGTATCAAGCTTTCCGATATCAAATCGCAGAAAAAGAATAAAAACCTTGTTTTGGCAAGGCAGGTCTCCATGTTTATGGCTCGTGAAATGACCAGCGCCTCCTTCCCGGACATCGGGGAGAAGATCGGCGGACGGGATCACTCAACGGTCATCTACGCCCACAATAAAATCAAAAAGGTCATGGAGACGGACAGGACCCTCCGGGACGCCATTGAGGAAATCCAGCAAATCCTTCTGAACAAGGGGTAGATGATTTTCAAGTGATGCTATCAACAGGACAGCGGGATAAAATAGATCGAAAAATTGGGCGTAATGAAGGTTATAAACACCATGAACAAGTACTATTACTACTACTATCTTTTTATTAAGAGAGAAATCTTTTAAACTATATAACCTGTTAGCGGAGTGGAAAGGATGGGGTCAACCATGGAATTCAATATCAAAAGGGATCTGTTTTCAGTGGGGATTCAGAAGACGCTGGGGATTGTGGAGAAGAAAACCACAATGCCGATTCTGAGTAATTTATTGCTCAGGGCGGGTCAAAACCGGGTCACAATCATGGCGACGGACCGTGAGATCGGTCTCGTAGCGGACTATGAAGCAGAGGTCCTCCGGGACGGGGAGATTACCCTCTCGGCGAGAAAACTCCATGAGATGGTTCGGGAGATCCAGGGTGATACGATCCATGTTGTCAAAAATGAAAGGGATGTTGTTATTCTGACCTGCAACAAGGCCACATACCGAATTCCCGGCATCCCGGCGGATGACTATCCGGTGGTGGAGGGCAAGGAGGATATTCCCTTTTATAAGGTCAAGGGAGGCATCCTGAAAGAGTTGATCCGTAAGACCGCCTTTGCCATGTCGACCGATGAGATGCGGAAGACCCTGTGCGGTGTTCTGATGGAGACGGAAAAGGAAGGGGAGACCTATTTGATCCGGATGGTGGCTACCGATGGTCATCGTCTTGCCATGATGAAGATGGAGACGGGTGAAAAGGATTTTCTGACGATGGAGAAGGGGGTGATTCTTCCTCGGAAGGGTCTCGCGGAGATCCGGCGGCTTCTGGAGGATGAATCCGGGGATGTGTTTCTCGGGGTCAGGCAGGGGATGTGCATTGTCAAGACCGATCATACCCTTTTGAGGGTCAGTCTGGTCGACGGGGAGTACCCGGATTACCGGCGCGTGATCCCGGCGGAAAAAGGGGTGGTTTTGGGGATAGAGAAGGACAAGTTGCTCCATACCCTCCGCCGGATGAGCGTGATATCATCCGATCGGTACAATGGCGTGATTATGACCCTGTCCCCAGGTAAAATCGTATTGAATTCAAACAACCCCGATGTCGGAGAGGCCAATGACGAAATCGACGTCGTGTATGAGGGCGAGGGTAAGAGCGTCGGTTATAACGTAACCTATCTGACGGATGCCATTGATGTGATTGATGAGGAGCGGATCGATTTTGAGGTTGGAGAAGGGATGAAACCCGGTATTGTCCGGGCGGTTGGTAATGAAAACTACTTTTGTATCGTCATGCCGCTGAAATTATAGAATTAAGAATAGGAATAGATTGAATGGAAGAGATCAAGCAGGAAGAAAGGTCGCAGGCCAAGGAAGATTACGGCGCCGACAGCATCCGGGTTTTGGAGGGGCTGGAGGCGGTACGGAAGCGTCCTGCCATGTATATCGGGAGTACAGGGAAGGAAGGACTCCACCATCTGGTTTATGAGGTTGTGGACAACAGCATCGACGAGGCGTCCGCCGGTTTCTGCGATACCATCCTGGTCAAGATCCGGGTGGACAACAGCATTGTCGTTGAGGACAACGGCCGGGGGATCCCGGTAGACATGCATAAAGGCGAAGGGGTTTCCGCGGCGGAGGTGGCATTGACGCGACTCCATGCCGGGGCGAAGTTTTCCAACGACAGTTACAAAATCTCCGGCGGCCTTCACGGTGTCGGCGTCTCCGTCGTCAATGCGCTGTCCGTCTATCTTGATCTGGAGGTGAGGCGGGATGGCGGCGTCTATTCCCAGTCCTACGTCCGCGGCGTTCCAAATGCTCCTCTGGAACAGGTCGGCAAGACCAAAAGCCGGGGAACGACCGTTACCTTCAAGCCGGACGACACGATTTTCGAAGAGGTGGAGTTCAACTATGACACCGTGTCGAACCGATTAAGAGAGCTTGCGTTTCTGAATTCCGGGGTGAAGATCACGCTGATCGACGAGCGGATCGACCGCCAGAACGAGTTTTTCTACAAGGGGGGAATCGTCTCCTTCGTCGAGTACATCAACCGGAGCAAGAAGGTCCTTCACAAGAGTCCGATCCTCATCACCGGCGCCAAGGAAGACTGCATGGTCGAGGTGGCCCTCCAGTACAACGACACCTACGCGGAAAACATCTTTTCCTTTGCCAACAGCATCAACACGACGGAGGGGGGAACGCACCTGATCGGCTTCCGTTCGGCCCTCACCCGGGCGTTCAACAACTACGCCACCAGCAGCAAACTATTAAAAAACGGCAATGAATCCCTGAAGGGGGAGGATCTGCGCGAGGGACTGGCCTGTGTCATCAGCGTCAAGATCCGGAATCCGCAGTTCGAAGGACAAACCAAGACGAAACTCGGCAACAGCGAGGTCAAGGGGCTTGTCGAGGGGATCGTCTACGACAAGATCAGCAGCTATCTGGAGGAGAATCCTGCGGTTGCCAAGCAGCTTCTGGGTAAGTGCCTGGATGCCGCCCGCGCTCGCGAAGCGGCCCGGCGGGCGCGGGAACTGACCCGGCGCAAGACCGCCCTTGAGGTAGGCACCCTGCCGGGAAAACTGGCTGATTGTCAGGAAAAGGACCCGGCCCGGAGCGAGATCTACTTCGTCGAGGGGGATTCGGCCGGCGGTTCTGCAAAGCAGGGCCGGGACCGAAAGAACCAGGCGATTCTGCCGCTGCGCGGCAAGGTGCTCAATGTCGAGAAAGCCCGATTCGATAAGATGCTCCAAAACGAGGAGCTCAAGGTGATCATCACTGCCCTCGGCATCGGGATCGGCCAGGGGGATCAGGACCAGGACATCAGCCGGCTCCGCTACCACAAGGTGATCATCATGACCGACGCCGATGTGGACGGCCTCCACATCCGGACGCTTCTGCTCACCTTTTTCTTCCGGCAGATGAAGCAGATCATCGAACGGGGCTATCTCTACATTGCCCAGCCGCCCCTGTTCAAGATCAGCGATCGCAAACAGGAAATCTACATTAATAACGAGGAGACCATGAGGGATTATATCCTCGACAGCGGCGTCAACCGCGTCCGGCTGCTGGCGGTGAACGGCAGCAGCCAGACGATCACCGGCAAGCGCCTGCTCGACAGCATCCGTAAGGCGATGCGGATCGAGAAGATCCTCGACAAGTTTGAAAGGGAGGAGAAGGACCGTAACATCATCCGGATCCTCGCCGGCGATCCGGTACTGATGGAGGAGAGCTTCAGGACCGAGGAGTCCCTGACAAAGGTGGCCAATCGGACCGCGATGGCCCTCAGCGAGACCCTCGATAGCGTCAGCACTGAGATGGACCAAGAGCACGGCCGCTGGGAGATGGTCTTCCGTACCCGGAACAACAATCAGGTCCAGACCACCTGCATCGACCGGGACATTCTGAAACTGCCGAAGTTTTCCGAGATTCGAGCCCTTCTGGGCCAGATCGCGGTCCTGGGCGAGGCTCCCTACCAAGTGGGATCTGTTGTGGGATCCGATGAAGGGGAAGGCGGCGGCCAGGAGAAGGTTTTGGAGACCGTCGATAGTCTGTCGGCCCTGATCGACTACGTGATCGGCGCCGGGAAAAGGGGCTTCGCTATCCAGCGCTACAAGGGTTTGGGAGAGATGAACCCGGCACAGCTTTGGGAGACGACGATGAACCCGGAAAAACGGACGCTCCTCCAGGTGCGGATCGAAGATGCCGTGGCGGCCGACGAGATATTTACCACCCTTATGGGGGACCAGGTGGAGCCAAGACGTGATTTCATCTACAAAAACGCGCTGTATGCCTCGAATCTGGATGTATAGCGACGGCTTCGGACCGGGGGCGCATCCCGCAATCCCCGCCTCTGTTTGCGGGGATCAGGGGCGCAGTCAACAACAGGAGGATTCCTTGCAGGGAAGCACCGCCGGTGGGTGGGCTTCCAAAAGTCCATATGCTGCGTTGCGCTTCCTCCTTCGTCATTGCGGCGTACGAAATAGTACACCTCATTCCTCAGGTGTTGCGCGCCTTGCCTCTGGAGCTTTTTGCGAAGCCGTTCACGGCAGAACGCTTTGGGAATATATTAAAAGTTGATCGTGATCCCGTCTTGGTGCGGGCCGGTCGAGGGTTAAGGAGAATTCGTTTTGATGGAACAACTGTTTGAAAAGACGATCACGACCAATATCGAAGATGAGATGAAGAAGTCCTACATGGACTATGCCATGAGCGTCATCATTGGCCGGGCCATTCCCGACGTTCGGGACGGCCTGAAACCGGTCCACCGGCGGGTCCTGTTTGCCATGAACGAGATGGGAAACCGCTGGAACAAGCCCTACAAGAAATCTGCGAGGATTGTTGGAGATATCCTCGGTAAATACCATCCCCACGGGGATACGGCGGCTTACGATACGATGGTGCGGATGGCGCAGGACTTCTCGCTTCGCTACCTTCTGGTCGACGGCCAGGGAAACTTCGGCTCGATCGACGGGGATCCCCCTGCGGCGATGCGGTACACGGAGGTCCGGATGGCAAGGTTCTCCGAGGAGCTCCTTGCCGACCTGGAAAAAAACACGGTCAATTTCGCGCCGAACTACGACGAGTCCCTGGAGGAACCGACCGTCCTGCCGGCGAAGATCCCGCTGCTGCTCTTGAACGGCACCGGCGGCATCGCCGTCGGTGTGGCAACCAACATTCCGCCCCACAACCTCAGGGAGGTGATCGACGGGACGATCGCGATGATCCGCGATCCCGAAATCACCATCGACGGGCTCATGCACTACATCCAGGGGCCGGACTTCCCGACGGCCGGCTTCATCAATGGCCGCGAGGGGATCCTTTCCGCCTACCGGACCGGCCGCGGGATCATCCGGGTGAGAGCGCGTGCGCTGATCGAGAAGAATGCCCGCAACGACCGGGAGAGCATCGTCGTCACGGAACTTCCCTACCAGGTGAACAAGGCGAACCTGATCGAGAAGATCGCCGACCTCGTCAAGGAGAAGAAGATCGGCGGGATCGCGGATCTCCGCGACGAGTCGGACCGCGAGGGGATCCGCGTCGTCCTCGACCTCAAAAGAGACGAGGCCTCCGCCATCGTGCTCAACCAGCTCTACAAACACACGCAGATGGAGTCCACCTTCGGGATCATCATGCTGGCGATAGACCGGGGGCAGCCCCGGGTCTTTAACCTGAAAGAGATCCTCCAGAGCTTCCTGGAGTTCCGCAAGGAGGTGGTCGTCCGCCGGACGGCCTTCGACCTGGCGAAGGCGAAGGAAAGGGCTCACATCCTGGAGGGGCTGATCATCGCCCTTGACCGGATCGACGAGGTGATCGCCGTGATCAAGGCCTCCGGGAGCCCCGCGGAGGCGGCTGCCGCACTCTGCAGCCGGTTCGGTCTCTCCGAAGTTCAGGCCAAGGCGATCCTGGAGATGCGCCTCCAGCGCCTGACCGGCCTTGAACGGGACAAGATCGACGCCGAATACACCGAGATCTCCTCGCTGATCCACAAGCTCCAGGGGATTCTTGATGACCCCCAGAAGGTTCTCGACGTGATCGTCGAGGAGCTCACAGAAATCCGGGCACGCTACGGCGACGAGCGCCGCACCGAAATCGTCATCAGTTCCGAGGATATCAACATCGAGGATCTGATCGTCGAGGAGGACATGGTCGTTACCGTTTCCCACGCGGGATACATCAAGCGCAACGCGGTGAGCCTCTACAAAAGTCAGCGACGAGGCGGCAAGGGCAAGATCGGCATGGGGACGAAGGAAGAGGATTTCGTCGAGCGGATCTTCATCGCCAACACCCATCACTACGTATTGATCTTCACGAGCAAAGGCCGCCTCTACTGGCTGAAGGTCTACCTGATTCCGCAGGCCGGGCGCGCCGCCAAGGGAAAGGCGATCGTCAACTTGATCAATCTGGTCGAAGGGGAGCGGGTCGCCGCGGTCCTGCCGGTCCGCGAGTTCACCGGGGAGAAGTCGGTGGTCATGGTGACCCGCCGGGGGACGATCAAGAAGACGGAGCTTTCGGCCTTCTCCAACCCACGTGCGGGCGGGATCATCGCGATCTCCATCGACGATGGGGACGAGTTGATCGATGTTCAGCTCACCCTCGGGAACCAGGATATCTTCCTCGGGACCCGGAAGGGAAAGTCGATCCGCTTCAAGGAGGACGACGTCCGCGACATGGGCCGCACGGCCCGCGGCGTCCGGGGGATCATGATGGCGGCCGATGACCGGGTCATCGGGATGGAGATCCCGACCGAGGGAAACACGATCCTCACCGTCTCCGAAAAGGGGTACGGAAAGCGGACCGACATCGCCGAGTACCGTCTCCAGACCCGCGGCGGCAAGGGGACGATCAACCTGAAGACCGTTCCCAAGGTCGGGGAGGTCTCGGGAGTCCTCCAGATCTCCGGCAGCGAGGATATCATGCTGATCAGCGACGCGGGACGGATCATCCGCATGCGTGCGGAGGAGGTGCGCGTCATCCACCGGAGCACCCAGGGGGTGCGCCTGATCGATCTCGACGAGAACGAAAAACTGGTCGGCGTGGCCCGCGCCGAGCGGGAGGAGGAGCGGGAGAACGGTGCGGCGCCGGAGGATCTCCCGGAAGAGGCTGAAATTGAACTGGATCTCGCTCCGGAGATCGACCCGGTGGAGACAGAGGAATGAAGACGCTCCGCACGTTGGCCCTCGGTTTGATTCTCCTGCTGCTTTTTGCATGCATGCCCAAGGCGATCCCCCCGCCCCTGCCGCCGCCGAAGCCGGCGAAGGTCGCCGTCGTCCTCGGGGCCGGCGCCTCCAAGGGGTTTGCCCATATCGGGGTGCTCAAGGTCCTCGAGTCGCAGAAGATCCCGATCCACCTGATCGTCGGAACGAGTGCCGGGAGCGTTGTCGGGAGCCTCTACGCCTCCGGCATCGATGCCTTCCAGCTCCAGACGATGGCCATAGCCCTTTTGAAAGACGACGTGGTCGACCTGACCCTCCCCGACAACGGCTTCATCCGCGGGGAAAGGCTCGAGAATTTCATCAACAAAACGGTCCGCCAGACCCCCCTCGAACTGTTGAAGATCCCCTTCCGCGCGGTTGCCACGAACCTCCAGACGGGCGAGGAGATCGTCTTCGCGACGGGGAACACCGGCAGGGCGGTTCGGGCGAGTTGCTCCATCCCGGGGGTCTTCCAGCCGGTCCGGATCGGGGACAAGGCCTACGTGGACGGCGGCGTGGTGAGCCCCGTTGCGGTGGAAGCCGCCCGGAGGGCCGGCGCCGATGTCGTGATCGCCGTGGACATCTCCGCCGGGGTGGCGGTCACCATCCCGCAGGGGATCCTCGATACGATCCTCCAGTCGATCGACATCATGTATGCCAAGATCGCGACGGCCCAGCTCAGAAACGCCGATGTGGTCATCCGCCCCAAGGTGAGCCATATCGGTACAAGCGACTTCGAAAAGCGCAACGAGGCGATCCTCGAAGGCGAGAAGGCCGCTACCCTGGCCCTGCCCCAGATCCGGCAGATCCTCGATAAGCTCCGCCAGGAAGGCCGGCTGCCGTAAACAACGCCTTTCGACCCTCTTCTCTTTCGACCTCATGACCCCTGCATGGCGTACGAGGTCTCGATACCTGGTTTGAAAAACGAACATTTGTCATTGCGAGGAGGCCAAAGGCCGACGAAGCAATCCAATAACGATATTGATGAGATTGCTTCGAGCTGAAGCCCTCGCAACGACTACGTCGGATTGCCGCGGCGCTCCGCGCCTCGCAATGACAGGAAGGGCAGAAATTCAAAGGTCTCGTCGTTCGAAAAAAACCAATTAAAGCCGAATGCATTCAATAAATAAGGACATGTACAATCAATAGTATAGGAGGGGAAAATGAAAACATTTTTTGGATTGGCCCTTTGCGCCGCGATGACATCGCCGCCGGCCCTTGCCGCCGGGATGTTCGAGACGGACCTCCTGCCGACCGCGGCCGGGAATCTTAAGATCACCTTCATCGGCCACGCCTCGCTGATGTTTGAGTTCGGGGGGAAGGTGATCTACAACGATCCGGTCGGCCAATACGGGGATTTTTCCGGGCTGCCGAAGGCCGACCTGATCCTGGCGGCCCACGAGCACGGGGACCACTTCGATCCGGAGATGATCCGGAAAATCAGCAAGGAGGGGACGAAATTGGTCCTGACCCCGCTGTGTGCCGCGAAGGTAAAGGGCGGGATTGTGCTGAAAAACGGGGAAGAAAAAACCGTCGACGGCATCCGGATCGAGGCGGTGCCGGCCTACAACATCGCCCACATGCGTTCCCCCGGAATGCCCTTTCATCCGAAGGGGGACGGCAACGGCTATGTCCTGACCTTCGGCGACAAGAGGGTCTATATTGCAGGAGATACCGAGAATATCCCGGAGATGAAGGGGCTCGGTCGGATCGACGTCGCCTTTTTGCCGATGAACCTCCCCTACACGATGACCCCCGAGATGGTCGCCGACGCGGCCCGGATGGTCCGGCCTGCGATCCTCTACCCCTACCACACTACGGACACGGACACGGCGAAACTTCCGCCCCTGCTGAAGGATGAAGCGGGGATCGAAATCCGGATTCGCCGGATGCCGTAGGAATGGGCTATCGTGTTTTCGACCACACAGCCGATCTGGGGGTGGAGATTACCGGGGGCTCCCAGGAGGAGATCTATGCCGGGGCCTCCCTCGCCCTCTTCGACCTCCTGACGAATCTCTCCGCCGTCCGGGAGACGGAGGAGCGGACCCTTACCGTTTTGGGGGAGGGGCCGGAGGACCTCCTCGTCAATTTTCTCCGGGAGGTCCTCTACCTGTGGAACGGGGAAGGTTTTTTGATCAAGCGTTGCACGATACTGGAGGCAGCACCCCGGCGGCTGACCGTGCTCCTGCTGGGCGAGCCGTATGACCCGGCGCGTCATCGGATCCGGATGGAAATCAAGGCGGTGACCTATCACCAGGCCTCGGTCAGCCGCACCGATGCGGGATGGGTGGCCAGGGTGGTGTTCGATGTCTGACGGCTTCGTATTCCTGTCATTGCGAGGCGCACAGCGCCGCGGCAACCCGACGCAGTCGTTGCGAGTGCTTCAGCCCGAAGCAATCTCATCAATACAGGTTATGGGATTGCTTCGCTTCGCTCGCAATGACAAACAGGGCGTTTTTCAAAGGTCTCATCATGTCTGAAAGTCGTTTCCGGAGGATTGACGAGTGGCGGTGGGAGATCCCCCCGACGGGGGGGATGCGCGTTCCCGGGCTCCTCTATACCAGCGAAAAGCTTTTTAAGGGGATGGGGGCCGACGAGGGGCCGCGGCAGGTGGCCAACGTCGCCCACCTGCCGGGAATCGTTACGGCCTCACTCGCCATGCCGGACATGCACTGGGGCTATGGCTTCCCGATCGGCGGCGTCGCGGCCTTCGACCTGGACGAGGGTATTGTCTCCCCCGGCGGCGTCGGTTACGACATCAACTGCGGCTGCCGGCTCATGACCACGCGCCTTTGCCTTTCCGATATCCGGGACCGCATCCCGGCGCTGGTTACGGCACTCTTTCAGAATGTTCCCTCCGGCGTCGGCTCCCGGGGGCCTCTGAAGCTCTCGCAGAAGGAGGAGAGGCAGGTCCTGGTCGAAGGCTCTGCCTGGGCCGTCCGCCACGGCTACGGTACGGAGGCCGACCTGGAAGCGACGGAGGACCGGGGGGTGATGGCGGGCGCCGATCCGGAGAAGGTGAGCGAACGGGCGCTCTTACGGGGAAAGGACCAACTCGGGACGCTCGGATCGGGGAACCATTTTCTCGAGATCGAGGTTGTGGAGCAGCTCTTCGACGAATCCGCCGCCGCGGCCTTTGGACTCGCGCCGGGACAGATCTGTGTGCTGATTCACAGCGGCTCCCGGGGGCTCGGCTACCAGGTCTGCGACGATTATCTGGCGCGGATGGTCAAGCATGCGGGGGAGATCGGGATCGACCTGCCCGACCGCCAGTTGGCCTGCGCCCGGCTGAATTCCACCCGGGGTCGGGACTACCTTGCGGCGATGGCCTGTGCGGCGAACTACGCCTGGACGAACCGGCAGATGCTGATGCACCGGACCCGGGAGACCTTTGAAAAAACACTGGGGATGGGGCCGCGGGAGCTCGGGATGCGGCTTCTCTATGATATCTGCCACAACATCGCAAAGATCGAGACGCTCCCCGTGGAGGGAAGGGAGATTCGCCTCTGCGTCCATCGGAAGGGGGCGACGCGGGCCTTTCCGCCGGGCCACACGGCCGTTCCCCAGGCCTACCGGAAGGCGGGGCAGCCGGTCCTGATCCCCGGGGACATGGGGACGGGCTCTTATGTGCTTGCGGGGACGCAGGGGGCCTTCATGGAGACCTTCGGGAGCACCTGCCACGGCGCGGGCCGGGTGATGAGCCGCACCCAGGCGACGAAGTCCTGCCGGGGGCGGTCGATTTCACAGGAGATGGCGGCCCGGGGGGTGATTGTGATGTCCTCGGGAAAGGGAACCCTGATGGAGGAGATCCCCGAGGCTTACAAAAACCTGGATGATGTCGTCGAGGTGGTCCACCGGGCGGGCCTCTCCAAAAAGGTGGCCCGCCTGCGCGCCCTGGGCTGCATTAAGGGGTAGAGGGGAGAGGTTCGGAGGCCTATGTATAAAACAAATCTCCGAAAATATATTGACATATTTCAAGTAAAGAGTACCATTCAATAAAAATGATGTATTCTTAAAAAGAGACCTTTGAAAAACGCACCCTTTGTCATTGCGAGAAGGCCACGGGCCGACGAAGCAATCCCGTAACCTGTATTGATGAGATTGCTTCGGGCTAAAGCCCTCGCAACGACTGTGTCGGATTGCCGCGGCGCTCCGCGCCTCGCAATGACAGGAAGGGGAGAAATTCAAAGGTCTCAAAAAGTATCCGTAAACAACGTTTTGCCTTTGATAACCAATCAGCTTCATGGAACACGTTTTTATTGAAAGACAATCTCTGATTTGATCCTGTATGGGGAGGCTGGCCATGTATGATGATCTGAAGGGGAAAACGGCTATTGTCACCGGTTCAGGCAAAAAAACCGGCATCGGTTACAGTATTGCGGAGAGGCTGGCCTCCTGCGGCTGCCAGGTCGTCATCGCCGATCTGGGAAAGGCGCCTCCTCCCGAAGAAGCCCTTAAAACGGCAACCGGGGAAGAAATGACCCTGATCGCCGATTCACTGGCCAAAACCTACGGCATCCGGACGCTTGCCGTGGCCGTGGATGTTACCAACCCTGCGGCAATTGGTGATATGATGGCGAAAATCAGGGAGAATTTCGATCACATTGATATCCTCTGCAACAACGCCGGGGCATCGTTCGGGGTCCCGAATACGGTGCTGGGATATGATGAGGCCGCCTGGATCAAAACAATCGATGTGAACCTCTTCTCTGCCTTCCGCCTGTCCCGGGCCGTGATTCCGCTGATGACGGGCAAACCGGCATCCATTATCAACACCGCGTCCCGGGCCGGCAAGGTGCCGCCCATTTTCAACAGCGCCTATGCCGTGGCCAAGGCAGGGGTGATCATGCTCACCAAAACCATGGCCAGGGAACTGGGCGGCATGGGCATCCGCGTCAATGCCATCTGTCCGGGACAGATTGCCACGGATCTCGAGAAGTGGCGCTTCGGCCTGGAGGCGGCCTTTTTCAGCACCACCATCGAGGAACGGGAACAGGAGATGTGCAAGACGATTCCTCTGGGGTATATCGGCCTGCCCCGCGACGCTGCCGATCTGGTCGCCTTTTTGGCCTCCGAAGCGTCGCGATACATCACGGGACAGGCAATCAACATCGACGGCGGTCAATGCATGGAACTATAAAAGCGTCTGGAGGGCATCCCCAAACAAAGGAGAACGGAGAATGGATAAAATCATCGGCGGCAGGCTTGCAGCGGAAGCCCTGATCGAACGGGACGTGGACTATATCTTTTCCCTCAGCGGCGGACACATCACCCCCATTTATCAATTCCTGGAAAATTCCAAAATCACCATTTTCGATACCCGGCACGAGCAGGCGGCTGTCTTCATGGCCGAGGCCTGGGCGCGGATGACGAGAAAACCCGCGGTGGCCATGGTCACCGCGGGACCGGGATTCACCAATGCCCTCTCGGGAATCGCCAGCGCCAGGCTGGCCAATGCCCCGGTGATCCTGATTGCCGGCTGTGTAGGACTCGAAAGCGTGGACAAACTCGATCTACAGGACATGACCCAGCTTCCCGTGATTGCACCCATGGTCAAAAAGGCCTTTGTCTGCCAGGTTGCGGAACGGATTCCCGAATATATCGACATGGCCTTCCGGGCCGCCATGAGCGGCCGGCCCGGTCCCGTGTATCTGGAACTTCCCTGTGATCTCCTGAATGCCACAATCGATCCGGCCAAGGTCAAAAAGATGCATACGATCCTGGACTCGAAACCGGTGGATCGGAAGAACGCCCCCGGGGTCATCGATCTCATCCGGGCGGCGAAAAATCCCGTCGTCATCGCCGGCAGCGGCGCCTGGTATGCCGACGCCGGAGCGGAACTAATAGAGTTTGTTGAAAAAACGGGGATCCCGGCCTTTACGGCGGGTGCGGGACGGGGCGTTATTCCCGACACCCACCCCCTCTGTTTCGAATCGTCCATGGCGATCCGTCCGGGTGCGTCCATGATGGCCTTTCTCAGTACCGATCTGGTCCTGTTCCTGGGCGACAGCCTCAGTCTCTTCTACATCTTTGGGGAAATCTTCCCGGCAAGCGCCAAATTCATTCAGGTCGACATCCTGCCGGATGAGATCGGACGGAACCGCACCGTTGATCTGGGCATCGTCAGCGACATCAAGTCTTTCCTTGCAGAATTGAATGGTATCCTGGAGGAAAAGGCCATCGGCGCCACCCTCCGGGAACAGTTCCAGCCCTGGGTGGAGACCATTCGCAGTGCCGAAAAAGCAAGCAAGGATCAGGCAAAATCCATGTGGGAATGCAACACGCTGCCGATCCATCCCATGAGACTCGCCAAGGAAGTGAACGATTTTATGAACCGGGAAGGCGACATCGTGGTAGCCGACGGCGGGGATACGTCCATCTGGATGGGCATGACCCGGACGGTTCGCAGGGGGGGGACCTACCTGGACTACGGCCTTTACGGATGCCTCGCGGTGGGACTTCCCTATGCCATTGCGGCAAAGCTGAAGAATCCGGATCAACGCGTTCTCGCCATCATGGGTGACGGCTCTACCGGTTTTAATTTTATGGAATACCATACCGCCATCCGCAAGAAGATCCCGATTGTGGTGGTCATCGGCAACGATCAGGCCTGGGGCATGATCATGCACAGCCAGCAACTGCGCCTGGGGCACCATATTCCGAACGGTACGGAGCTCGGTTGGGTGGATTACCATAAGATGGTCGAGACCCTCGGCGGTTTCGGAATCTGCGTGGAGAAACCGGAGGATATCCGGCCGGCACTGGAGGCGGCCTTTGCTTCCGGAAGGACGGCCTGCATCAATGTCAAGGTTGACCCCTCGGTGATCAGCCCGGGCAGCGTGGCCCTCGCCAATATCGGCGGATACAAGAGCAGTTGAGGGATCGATTTTTTATCGCCGTTTAAGGAGTGTCGGCCGCGCGAACCTTTCTGAATGAGATAAGGAGGCCCCATGAATGACGTGACTGCAACCAGGGAATACAAGCTGTCCAAGGGAAGCTCCTATTATATCTTCACCCTCCTGTTTCTGCTGTATTTCTTCGATTATGTGGATCGGATGGTCGTGACATCCCTTTTTCCCTTCATTCAAAAGGAATGGGGACTTACGGATACCCAGTCCGGGATGCTCGTGTCGGTGGTCTACTGGTCCATCGTCGCCTTCGTTTTTCCCGTCTCGATCCTCGTGGACCGCTGGAGCCGGAAAAAGACCATCGGCATCATGTCCCTTCTCTGGACGGCCGCTACAATAGCCTGCGCCTTCACCAAGAGCTTCCCCCAGTTGCTTATGGCCCGCGCCGGCATCGGCATCGGCGAGGCCGGGTATGCCCCCGCCGGTACGGCCATGCTCTCGGGGCTGTTTCCCCCGGAAAAACGTTCCCGCATGATGGGTCTCTGGAATATCTCTATTCCCCTCGGCATTGCCGTCGGCATCGGTGTCGGCGGCTTCGTGGCCCAACATTGGGGATGGCGGCACGCCTTCGGCCTGGTGGCCCTTCCCGGAGCGATCGTCGCCATTCTTTTTTTCTTCGTCAAGGACTATAAGACGGTGGAACTGGTCAAAACGGTGGATTCCTGCGATACCGGCCGGAGCCGGGTCAAGATGAGCAAGACGGATATCTTTCGCACGTTCCTCCATATCCCCTCCCTGATTCTGACCAATCTGGGATTTATCGGCTGCATCTTCGCCAACAATGCCATCATCACCTGGCTTCCCACCTATTTTCACCGTGTGGAAGGCATCCCCATCAGCCAGGCGGGCATGAAAACGGGTCTGCTCATGTTACTGGCCATCATCGGCCTCCCCTTGGGGGGATGGTTGGCTGATACGTGGTTTAAGAAACGGGTGAGTTCACGACTGCTGTTTCCCGCGATTACGACAGCCCTGAATGCCATCGTCCTGCTTGCCGCTTTTTCCTTCCTTGAGGGAAAGGCACAGTACATGATTCTCCTGCTCATGGGCATCCTGGCCAGCGCGTTTGCCCCGGCGGCCATCACCGTCACCCAGGAGGTGATCCACCCCGGACTTCGGGCCATCTCCTACTCCGTCTGCGTCGTCGTTCAAAATCTCTTCGGGGCGTCCATGGCGCCGATTGTGATCGGGGCGATTTCCGATGCCTATGGCATCCAGGCGGCGATGTCTATCCTGCCGGTGTTCCTTCTGTTCTCGGCCCTGCTGTTTTTTGCCGGGTCCTTCTTTTATGAGAAGGATCTCAACAAGGTGGAAAAGATTACCCTGGAATGCGAGGATTGACGAAAGCGGAGATCAACGGACTTATGGGCGTAAAAGAGAGACGGGAAAGAGAAAAAGATCAGAGAAAGGCCCAAATTCTGGACACGGCCCGGGCGCTTCTTTTTGAAAAAGGTTTGAATGCCACCTCGATAAACCAGATTGCCAAGCGGGCGGAGCTTAGCGTCGGGGCCATCTATTTTTATTACAAAAATAAGGAAGACCTCTATGCGGCCCTCCAGGTTGAAGGGCTGGAGCTTTTGTCCCGAATGAACCGAGAGTCGATTCAGGACCAATCTTCGCCGGAGGACAAAATCAGGCAACTGGCCCGCGTTTATCTCCAATTCAGTGACGAAAATAAGAATTATTTCGATATTATAAACTATTTTCTGGCGTCACCGGAGCCTATCTTTTCGCCGGAGTTGAAAACAAAAATTGACGAACACGGCAGGGAAAGCCTTTTATTGCTGACCGATGCCATCCGTGACGGCATCAACGAAGGCCGGTTCAAACCCGTTGATGCCGGCCGGATGGCCATTATCTTATGGAGCACCATCCACGGCATCATTCAGATGAAGAAACTGGAGAAGACCATTCTGGCCAATATCGGCCACCACGCCCTCTATATGGAGGCCGTGGAATGGTTTCTGGAAGGACTGCGCAACCGCTAAAAGAGGCATATCGCAGCAAGACCACCACAGGAGAGACCTTTGAAAAACATTTAGTTTGTCATTGCGAGGAGGCCAAAGACCGACGAAGCAATCCCATAACCATTCGATCAACCATGAGATTGCTTCGTTGCTTCGCGCCTCGCAATGACGAGGATCGGGTTTTTCAAAGGTCTCATGGATGATTTCTCCGCGCCGGAACCTATACGAAAGGATCACCCTTCCGGGCAGGTCTGCGGATACATTAATCCATATTTGCCTACAAGCCGTAGAGCTTGGACCCCGGCAGGACCGTCAGGCCGTTTTGCCTGAGAACCTCGATGGCCTTGTCCGGGGCGTCGAACCGGAAGATCATCACGGCGTTCTCACCGCTCCGCTCCACGAAGGCGTAAAGATACTCCACGTTGACGCCGCTCCCTGCGAGAATCGCGAGGATCCCGTGGAGGCCGCCCGGACAGTCGGGAACCTCGACGGCCACGACGTTCGTCCGGCTGAAACGGTAGCCGTTTTCCTTCAGCACGCGGGATGTCGTCTCCACGTCGTTGACGATCATGCGGAGGATCCCGAAATCGGAGGTGTCCGCGAGCGTCAGGGTCCGGATGTTGATCCCGGCGTCCTTCAAAATCCCCGTCACCTGCTCCAACCCGCCCGGCCTGTTCTCCAGGAATATGGAAATCTGTTCCACCTTCATCGCTCAAACCCCCTTGTTAAGCCTTCCGGTTGTCCCGGAAGGAGAGCAGTCCAAAATCAGATCCGGCGTTTGTCCAGAACGCGGCTCGCCTTTCCCTCGAACCGCTGGAGGGTCTTGGGTTCAACAAGCTTGACCTTGGCCGACACCCCGAGGTAATCCTTGATGTCCTTGACGATCCGCCGCTCCATGTTCTGGAGGACTTTGACCTCGTCGGCGTTGGCGAAGATCTGCTCGCCGACCTCCACCTGGATCTCGATGGTGTCGAGATTGCCGGCGCGGTCCACGATGAGCCGGTAGTGGGGTTCCACCCCATCGATCGCCAAAAGGATCGCCTCGATCTGGGAGGGGAAGACGTTCACCCCCCGGATGATCAGCATGTCGTCGCTGCGCCCCATGACGCGGTCCATCCGGTGGAGCGTCCGGCCGCAGCGGCAGGGCTCCGTGAACAGACGGGAAATGTCCCGGGTCCGGTAGCGGATCAGCGGGAAGGCCTCCTTGGTGATCGTCGTAAAGACGAGTTCGCCCTCTTCGCCCGGCGGCAGGACCTCGCCGGTTTCGGGGTTGATCGTCTCGACGAGGAAGTGGTCCTCGAAGATGTGCATTCCATGGCGGCCCTCCAGACACTCCATCGAAACCCCGGGACCCATGATCTCGGAGAGACCGAAGATGTTGAGCGCCGTGATTCCCAGCGCGTTTTCGATCTCCTCCCGCATCTTCTCGCTCCAGGGCTCGGCGCCGAAGATTCCGACCCGAAGCTTCAGGGATCTCATGTCCACGCCCATGGCCTTGCCCTGTTCCGCGAGGTTCAGCGCGTAGGAGGGGGTGCAGCAGATGGCCGTCGGGCCGAAATCCTGGAGGATCATGATCTGCCGTTTCGTGTTTCCCCCGGACATGGGGATAACGCTGGCGCCCAACTTCTCCGCCCCGTAATGGGCACCCAACCCTCCGGTGAAAAGGCCGTACCCGTAGGCGTTGTGGAGGATATCATTTTTCGTGAGTCCCGCGGCGACAAAGCAGCGGGCCATCAGCTCCGACCAGGTGTCGATGTCGCGCTTCGTGTAGCCCACGACGGTCGAGCGGCCGGTCGTTCCGGAAGAGGCATGGAGGCGGACGACGCTGCTCATCGGGACGGCGAACATGCCGAAGGGGTAGTTGTCGCGGAGATCCTGCTTCGTGGTGAAGGGGAACCGTTTGAGGTCGTCCAGGGTTTTGATGTCGTCGGGTGTGACGCCGGCTTGGTCGAAGGCCTTCCCGTAAAAGCCGACGGTATGGTAAACCCGCTGAACGACCTGCTTGAGCCTTTTAAGCTGCAGGGCCTCGAGCACCTCGCGCGGCAGGGTTTCGAACTCTTCGTTGTAGATCATGCTTTCCCCCTCTCATGTTTTTCAGACTGTTGACCGGGAGCGCATCCCGCAAGCCTCGCCTTGTGGGCGGGGCTTTTGAACAGCCTGCCCTCGCTGGACATTTTCAAATACCCGGTAAGGGCACCGCATTGAAGGTGCGCAAATCAAGCGTGCCTTTAGGAAGGCGTTATAGCAGAAGTTTTTTCCGGGGGCAAGGAGACCTTTTTCCCGCTACGCGCGGTTTTGAGACTTCAGGCGGTTTGCCGGGGGCGGTGGGCGTAACGCTGATAGAGACGCACCAGCCGGACGATCACGATGGCCATCAGGAGGCGGGGAACATATAGCCAGAAAGGGTGGATGCCCAGCGGCAGAAAAAGAGGCGGATCTTCGACCATCGAGTGGTTCGTCCCGATGGAGAGGTGGAGAAGCTCCAGATCATCTTTGCTCAAATGGCCGCTTTTGGCCTCAGCCACGATGATCGCCCCGCCATAGGCGAGGCCGAAAATCACCGCGGTCATCCAGAGGAATCCGACCTTCTGATCGAGGCCCATGATCTTGAGGAACGGCCCGAGGGCCCGGACGAAGGGGTGGATCAGCCCGAAGGACTTGAGGAGTTCCATGAGCGTCAGGAGGGCCATGATGATGAAGAAGATCTTGGCCATGAGCCGGAAGGTCGTCCAAGCCCAGTGGCGGACCATCTCCAGGAAGGCGGGGCTGACCGGCAGGGCGCCGTTTGCGGCGGCCTGCATCTCCGTGGAGCTGCCGACCCAGGGAACCATCAACAGGACCGTGACGACGGCGGCCCCGATGCGCACCAGTGTGGCCTTCAGGGGGTGGATTCCGGATTGCCCCTGGATGATTCCCTCCTGAATCAACGCATGAGCCGTCATGATGAAGACGGCCATCAGCGTCATCTGGGCCGCGCTGAAAGGAAAGACGATCATCGCGGCAATGCCGCCGTAGACGGAGCTCAGCATGCCGATGATGAGCGGCAGCGCGGCTGCCGGCGGGAGGTCGAGCCACCCCATCAGGGGTTTGAGAAGGAAGTCGAGGTGGCCAAGGAGGCCGCTCCAGTCGAGGATCGCCGTGAAGAGTGAGATCGGGATGATGATCTTCATCATCCAGACGAACCCGTCCCAGCCCTTCTTCAGGCCGGCGATGGTTCCCTCTTTCAGCCGTGTCCGGAATGCATTTTCCCCGACCATCTTCCCCCCGATACCCACCGCCTCCGCAGGCGGATTGTCCATGGCGGCCGAACCATCCGGCCCCGGCGAAATCTCCTTATCAGATCGGGGACGGATAAGAAAAGGATTAATTATTGTCCTTTGCGGAAAAGGAACAGATATGCTACTAAGTCCTACAATTCACGGCAGGATCAGGCGTCTGGGGGGAATGAGAATGAAGTTGACAATCTACCGCAAGCTGCTGTTGAGCTATCTCGCGATGGCCTTCCTGACCGTGCTTGCCAGCGCCTACGCCATCTTCAGCCTCCAGCAGCTCAACGACCTCGCCTATCGGATTATCAGCGAGGATTTCGCCGTGGTCGATCAGAGCAAGAGCCTGCTGGACAACCTGATTGCGCGGGAGAGCGCCGAGAAGCGTTACCTCATCCTCAGGGATCCCACGCTGGAAGAGATCTACTGGTCGCGGAGCCGGGAATTCAGCCGGATCCTCGTGCAGATGCGGAAGAGCCGGTTTCCTGGTATCGAAACGTCGATTTCCCCGCTGGCCGACCTCCACGGCCAGTACGAAACGCTCTTCACCCGAGAGGTCGATCTGGTCCGGAGGAATCAAACCGAAGAGGCCCATGTTCTTTCCGAAGGGCCGGGGAGAAAGGCGATCGACGAGATGGCCCAACTCATCCGTGCCTTACAGAAGAAGGCGGAGGGGGATATCGATGCGCGGATGAACCGGATCAAGGAACAGGGTCTCCGGGCTTCCCGCCTGACCGTTGTGCTGAGCCTGGTCAGCCTCGTGGTGGGGGTCCTGCTCGTCATGCTGGTGACCTACAACATCTCCCGCCCGCTCCGGAGACTCGAAAAGGCGACCGCCGTGATCGCGGAGGGAAAGTTCGACTACGATTTCCGTCTGGACCGTGACGATGAAATCGGAAGCCTGGCCCACGCCTTCAGCGTGATGGCCCAGCGCCTCAAGGTTCTGGAGGAGCGCAACCTCGATGCCAGCCCGCTCACCGGGCTGCCCGGGAACCTGGCGATCGAGCGGGAACTCGGACGGCGCCTTCAGGCAAAACAAACCGTCTCGCTCTGCCATGTGGACCTGGACAATTTCAAGCCTTTTGCCGATCAATACGGTTATGCCTGGGGCAGTGAGGTCATCAAGGAGGTCGCCCTGCTGCTGATTGCCGAGCTGAAGGAGGTAGGGGCGGCGGAGGATTTCGTCGGCCATATCGGCGGCGACGATTTCGTGATCATCTCCGTGCCGCCGCGGGCGGAGGAGATCTGCCGCCGGATCGTGGCCGGCTTTGACGTGCCGATACGGAAGTTCTATACGGAAGAGGACCGGGTGCAGGGGTTTTTCAGCGGAAAGGACCGGAAGGGGGTACCGCAGCAATTCCCGCTGATCAGCGTGACGATCGCGATTGTCACCGATGACGGCGTCCGTTTTCAGAACCCTCTCGCAATGGCCGAGGCGGCGGCGGAACTCAAGGAGTATGCTAAAACCCTCCCTGGCAGCAACTATGTGACGGAACAGGACGTGCGCAAGACATGAAACGGAGAATTTTCTTCTGGATTTCCGCGGCGCTCCTCCTTTCGGGGTGTGCCGCGGCGCAGCCGGCGCTCGAAAAACAGGATGTCGCGCCGCCGGCTGTAAAAGCGGCGGAGGAGACGCCGGCGGCGGCGCCGCGCATTTTCGAGGACCGCGACCTTCTGCTGGACGGGGTTAAGCTCCTCAACCTTCCGGATGGGCCGGAACCGGCGAAGGCCCGCTCGGTCTTCATCTCCCTCATCCAGCTTTATCCGCAGAGCCGGTGGCGTTCGGCCGCGGAGGCCTTCATTCGTCTGATCGACGAGCGCGAGGACTTCCGGGAGGCGAGCCGCCAGGACCGTCTCCTGACGGACAAGGTCAAAGCGGAAAAGGCCAAGACGCTGCAGGAAAACGAGGCCCTCAGGAAGACGGTCCGGGAACTGACCGAGAGGCTCCAGAAGGAGACGACGGCGCTCGTGCAGGATAACGAACATCTTAAACAGGATATAAAGCGGCTGAAGGCCCTGGAGATCGAGCTCGAAAAACGGGAGCGGATGCTCCGCTGATTATCCCTATCAGGCAAGGCTTCGTGAGAAGTTCCACAGGCAAGGCGCGCGCGAATTCGGAGGAGGGAGGCGTACTGTAGCATACGCCGCAACGACGAGGGGTGAAGCGCAACGCAGCATCCGGACTGATTTATGAAGTCTCCAGGTATTCCCGGGCCATCTGGATGCCGAGCGCCGTCTTGGCGTCGATGATCTGTTTCTCGCGGATCATCTGCCGGGCCTCCGCGAAAGAGGCCGTCATCACCCGGATGTACTCGTCCTCGTCGGCCGGAAGCGATGCCGGATGGAGATCGAGGGCAAGGTAAAAGTACATGTATTCGTTGCAATATCCAGGGACAAGATACCCTTCGAACAGCCGGATCAGGCGTCCCGCCTGAAAACCGACCTCCTCGGCCAGTTCCCGCTGGACGCACGCCTCGACCTCTTCGCCTTCCCGATCCATGTTCCCGGCGGGGATCTCCACGATCATCCCGCCCGTCGCATGACGGTACTGGCGGATCAGGACAAGCCTGCCTTCCGGATTCACGGGGACGACGGCGATGCAGGGCCGATGGTCGATCCAACTCTGCTTGAAGATCCGGCCGTCGGGGAGCCTTACGTCGCCCTCATAGACATCGAAGACGCGGCAGTGATAGATGAGTTTGCGGTTGATTTCTCCTGCGGACATGATGATTTCCTTTTACCAACTCCCCTGAAGTGAAGCTCCCCACCCACAGGGCGGGGAGTGCGGGTTCAAGCTCCCGGTCAATTGGTCTTCATGATGGCGATGAGGTGCTGTTCGATGGTCTCCTTCGGCAACGCGCCGACCAGGCTGTTGACCAGTTTTCCGTCCTTGAACAGGAGCATCGTCGGGATGTTGTGGACGTCGTAGCGTGATGCCGTCAGCGGATTTTCGTCCACGTTGAGTTTGGCGATCCGGACGCCGCCGGCGTACTTGGAGGCCAGTTCGTCGAGGATCGGCGCCACCGTGCGGCAGGGGCCGCACCAGGGCGCCCAGCAGTCGACGAGGACCGAACCGGGGGCGGAGAGAACCTCGCGGCTGAAGGTGCCGTCGGTCACCTCGACGGGACGCCCCTGATCGCTCGTGACGACCAGAATGGTGCCGCACTTGCCGCAGAGGGGCTTTTCGTTGAGGCGGTTTTCGGGCATGCGGTTTTTCGTTCCGCAGTTGAGACAGCGAATGATCATTTCGTCCAGCGTGCCGCCGCATTTGCCGCAGAGGGGCCGGTCGTGGAGCCTTTTCTGCGGGATACGGTTTTTCGTTCCGCAGTTGAGACAGCGAATCACCATCGGTTCATTTTTCATATAGCCACCTTCACGGCGACGGGTTTCAGAACCCGTATCAGTTCCGCCGGCGACATCTCGGCGAGCAGCCCCCGGCCGCCGGCGTTGATCAGGATCCGGGGCAGATCGGCGATGCCCTCCTCCATGAAAATCCGGAGGATTTTTTTCGTTCCAAACGGGGAGGTGCCTCCCACCCGGTAGCCGGTATGCTTCTCAGCGACATGGGGATCGCAGGGGGTCACGGCCTTGACTCCGAGGAGCCGGGCCAGGGATTTCGTGGAGACCTGCCGATCCCCGTACATCAGGATGACGAGGGGCTCTCCCCGGTCGTCCTCCATGACGAGGGTCTTGATCACGAGGTGCTCTTCCACCCCAAGTTCCCGCGCCGACACCCTTGTGCCGCCGTGCTCTTCGTAGCGGTACGGGCGCAGCGTGAATGCCATCCCGTTTTTCTTCATGAAGAGGATGGCGGGGGTGACCGGTATCCGCTCCTTGGCCATGTTACCCCTCTCAATGAGACCGATTTCAACCGTCTGTAGTATAACCATGAAAACACAGAAGGTCAATGATCTGTGAAAAAACATGCATTTTCTGCGGATGTGTTGAATCAGCCGGCCGGGATGACGGAACGGGCGATCCGCCGGTCCGCCCTGGAAAAGGGCAACCCTTCGATCTCGTCCGCATCTGCCCACCGCCACGGCGGGCCGGCGGGGGATCCCTCCCGCAGGGTGCAGGAAAAGGCGGTGAGCGTGATGCGGAAATGGGTGTAGGCGTGTTTTACAGCGGCGAGAGGCGAGCCGACGCCGATCCCGAGACCCAACTCGTCCCGGACGATCCGCTTGAGACCCTCTTCCGATCCTTCCATTGGATTCAGGATCCCACCGGGAAATTTCCAGAGCGACCCGAGGAGACCGCGGGCCGGCCGCTGGACGATCAGAATCCGCCCTTTTCCATCGCGGATGATGGCGGCGACCACCTCCCTGTGGGGGACGGTCTTTTTCTTTCCCCGGACGGGCAGGCAATGTACAAGGCCCTGTAACCGTGCCCGGCAGTTGTCTTGAAGAGGGCAGGCGGGGCAGGCCGGAGACTTCGGCGTGCAGCAGACCGCTCCCAGTTCCATGAGGGCCTGGTTGAAACGGCCGGGATCCCGCGTCGGCACGAGGGTCCGGACCAGCTCTTCGATCCGTTCCCGAACATCCTGATCATCGACCGACTCCTCGATCGCGTGGAGGCGGCTGATCACGCGGCGGACATTGCCGTCGACGGCGGGAACGGCCAGGCCGAACGCGATGCTGAGGATCGCCCCCGCCGTGTACCGCCCGATCCCCGGCAGCAGGATGATCTCCTCGAACCGTTTGGGGATCTGTCCCCCGAAACGCTCCACGATCTCCCGGGCTGCCTTGTGGAGATTTCTCACCCGGGCGTAGTATCCCAGATTTTCCCAGACCTTGACGACTTCGCCCAATTCCGCGAGTGCCAGCGTTTCAACCGTCGGAAAATGATCGAGAAAACGCAGGTAATAGGGGGTGACCGTCTCCACCCGCGTCTGCTGGAGCATGATTTCGGATATCCAGATCGCATAGGGATCCCGTGTCCGGCGCCAGGGCAGAGACCGGCGGTTTTGGTCATACCATACGGCGAGCCCTCGTCGGATCTGCTGCAAATTGGGGTAAATCTCTTTTACCGTCACTTTCAACCGCCTTGATTTCTTTGGGTCTGCCTATCACAAGTTGCTTGACAATAAAAGCCTCTCCCATCTATCTTCTGCCTCCATTGTTTAAGAAATCGGGGCGCCCTGCGACGGCGACACGTTCCCCGAAACGGAGGTGAACCATTTCCATTATTTATCTTGTTCGTCATGGCGAAACGGTATGGAATCGGGACAACCGGATTCAGGGGCAGACGGACATCCCCCTTCATGACCGGGGAAGGAAACAGGCGGAGGCCCTGGCGGTGCGCCTGACATCCATCCCGCTGGAACGGATCTATACGAGCGACCTGGGCCGGGCGCTTGAAACCACCGGGATCATCGCCGCCCGTCAGCCGAAGTCTGTCCCGGTCTTTCCGATGAAGGATCTTCGGGAATGCAATTACGGCCTCTGGCAGGGCTTGACCTATGAAGAGATCAGCGAACGCTTTGCGGAAGACTGGCAGGCATGGCTCCGGGGGGGAAGGATCGGGAGCCCCACCGGCGGCGAGGATTTCCTCTCCCTGCAGAGGCGGGCCGGACGCGTCTTCGATGCAGCGGCACGGGAAGGAAAAACCGTCCTGATATCCGCCCACCGCGGGCCGCTCCGGGGGATGATTTGTCACGCCCTCGGGCTCGAACCGACCTTTCGGAGCCGTTTCTTCATGACGAACTGTTCACTCTCGGCGCTGGAGTGCCAGCCGGGGCACCGGCCCCGCCTCGTCCTTCTGAACGATACCTCTCACCTGTGCGATTTGCCGCGGCTCCCCTCCCTCTCCGGCGAAGGTTCGACCGCATGACCCCATCAAAGGCTTGGATGCCTTCGTAATAAGCATTCACCATGCGGAAGGAGGTGTTTTTCTGAAACGGGAAGATGTTTCCTGAAACGAGCTGTTTTGCTGAAGGATGACGGACCGGCCGTCATCCTCCGGATCAGGGGCGACTGGGGATGGAATCGAAGCGGAAAAGTTAAGCCTGCGAGGGCTCCCCCTCCTTCTTCTTTTTCTTCTTGGGCTTTGCCTCCGGGGGCGGTTCCGGCGCGGCCTTCTTCGCCTTGGGGGTCTCTTCTTTCGGTTTCGCCAGGCGTTCCGCCTTCATCGCGGCGAGGTCCTCCGTCCGCTTTACATTGGCGGCGATCGCCCGCAGACGAACCTGCGTCTCCTTGAGGTTTGCCTTCAATTCCTTGACGAGCACGTCCCGCGCGATCTTCTTCTCGTCCTGTCCCTTTTCGGCAAGAAGGGCCAGGCGTTTCTGCAATTTCGCCTCCAGGGCGGCCTTCTGTTTCAGCCTCGTTTCATTGCTCTTGGATGCCATCATTTTCTCCTTTTCGACTTTCCGTGACCGTTTTATTTACCGCCTCTGTCCTAAGCGGGGTTTTGAAGCGGAGAAGTCCTCATATCAGGATTTCAGCAGAAAATCCAGTTCATTCACACTTGCTAATTGTCCTTGACGGCATTATATTAATGCCATAAAAAAGGATGCGGATGATCAATCCCTCAGGGAGGTAGATATCGTGGATGCAAAAAGATATGAACTAAACGTCCAGTTGGCGCAGATGCTCAAGGGAGGCGTCATCATGGACGTGACCAATGTAGAACAGGCGAAGATCGCAGAGGAAGCGGGCGCCGTGGCCGTCATGGCCCTGGAGAGGGTGCCCTCTGACATCCGGCGGGACGGAGGTGTGGCCCGGATGTCCGATCCGGCGATGATCGCGGAGATCAAAAAGGCCGTTTCCATCCCCGTCATGGCGAAAGCCAGGATCGGCCACTTCGTGGAAGCGCAGATCATCGAAGCCCTGAAGATCGACTACATCGACGAAAGCGAGGTCCTGACCCCTGCCGATGAGGAGTGCCATATCGACAAGACAAAATTTAACATTCCCTTCGTCTGCGGAGCGCGGAACCTCGGGGAGGCGCTGCGGAGGGTCGCCGAGGGTGCAGCGATGATCCGCACCAAGGGCGAGGCCGGAACCGGCAACGTCGTCGAGGCCGTCCGCCATATGAGGACGATGAACCGCGAGATCCGCCAGCTCGTGGCAATGCCGGTGGAAGAGGTGACCGGCTTCGCCAAGATCAACGGCATTCCCTATGAACTGGCCCTGAAGGTGAAGCAACTCGGACGTCTTCCGGTCGTAAACTTTGCCGCGGGCGGGATCGCGACGCCCGCCGATGCGGCGCTCATGATGCAGCTCGGCTGCGACGGGGTCTTTGTCGGTTCCGGGATCTTCAAGTCGGCGACACCCGCCGTTCGCGCCCGGGCGATCGTCAAGGCCACGGCCTATTTCAACGATCCGGCCAAGGTCCTCGAAGCCTCCATAGGACTTGGCACGGCGATGCCCGGCCTCGAGATCGCTGCCATTCCGAAGGAACAGCTCCTGGCCGGCCGCGGCTGGTAAGGGAGGCTCTTTAGGACGGAATCGATGAGCCCCACGGAATGGAAGCCCCCCATCATTTCAGAAAAAATGATCGGCGTTCTGGATCTCCAGGGGGACGTGTACGAACACCTGGATCACTTGGCTCGTCTTGGTGTCGCCGCCCGACCGGTCAAACAGGCTGATGACTTTGCAGGCCTGGTTGGAATGATCCTGCCCGGCGGCGAGAGCACCTGTCTTGCCCGATTGTTGCGCGTCTTCAACATCGATCAGATCATCATTCGGAAATTCCATGAGGGGATGAAGCTCTGGGGCACCTGTGCAGGGGCAATTCTGCTCGCAAAAACCATTGCAGGAGAGGCGCCCCACCTCGGTCTGATCGACATCGAGGTCGCAAGAAACGGTTTCGGGACCCAGTTGGACAGCTTCGCAAGCGAGGCATCCATCCCGAAACTTTCCCCCAAACCCATCCCGCTTACCTTCATCCGTGCGCCCAAGATCATCCGTGTGGGTGAAGGGGTGGATATCCTGCTCCGGATGGGCGATTTCATCGCGGCAGCCGAATCACCGGACGTTCTGGTGACCGTCTTTCATCCCGAACTGACACCGTCTCTCGCCTTTCACCGCTATTTTGTTCATAAATGCGGTCTACAGCCCGGCATGGATGAAGCGGCGGCGGATCCGCCCTGGGACAGAACAAGCTGGATGCGTCTCGCTCGGATCACATCATAAGGAAAGGAGAGGCGGTCAGCCCCAACCCCTTGCGGAGGCGTCGCCAAGGAAGACCGATCATGAAAACGCTGAAGGGATTTGAGAAGAAGTATCTGCGGGGTCTTGCCCACGACCGGAAGCCTGTTGTCCTCATTGGAAAGGAAGGGATTACGAACGGGATCGTCCGGGCCACCGATGAGGGACTCTGCCAACACGAATTGATCAAGATAAAGTACAATGAAATCAAGGATAAAGAGCAGAAGGAGACCCTCACGGACGAACTGGTTGACCAAACCGGAAGCGCGCTGATCGGGACAATCGGCCACACGGCGATTCTCTTCCGGCCGCAGAAGGATCCGGCGAAACGGCGGATTCAGCTGCCGGTGAAGGGTAAATAGGGCTCTTTCTCGATCCGTTTATTTCATCATCTCGATTCGGGATCGGATCGCGGAGGCCTTTTTGGCGTCTCCTGCCGCTTCATGGAAGGATGCCAGACGTTCCAGCCAGGCGAGCAGGGCTCTCTTCCAGCCGTTTTGCGAAGCGGTCTCCACGGCGGTCCGGAGGATCACCTCTGCCTCCAACCGGTGGCGGACGGCAAGACCCGACGCGATCAGGCGGGAGAAGGGGTCATCGATCGCGGTGATTGCAGCTGCGGCCTTTACGGCATCGACGTTGCAAAACGCAACCCAAAACGGACGGTAGGGTTCCGGCAGCAGCGAAATATCCACTGCGGCCGTATTCCCGTTGAGGAAACGAAAAAAATTACGGTTCGCAGGAACAACCTCCGCGGCCTCGGTCTTCGGATAATCCCCCGCATCCATTTCCATGAGAACGGCGGTCTGCAAGGCCATCCGTGTCAGCCATGCCTTTCCCAGGAGATCGGCATCGCCGCTTTTCTTGATCTCCTCGACGGCGTTCCGAAAATGGATCTCCGTGATGCGCGGCTCGCGGCCGGTCAGAAAGTCCTGCTTGAAAGTCTCCAACTGCTTATGACCGGCAGCGAGCCATGCCGGTGCGGGCTTGGAGCCGCAACCTGCCAGCAGGAGGAACAACAGCAGCAGACAGAATAACTTTTTCATGGCAGTTTGATCTCCGGTTGGGTCTTGAGGGGGATCTTCCGGTCGATCTCGTTTGCCAGCTTGCCGATGGCGGTGATCGTCTCATCCAACTCGTTCCGGAGCGACTTCAGATCCCTTGTTGAATCGGCTGCCTCGGTACTCACCTTGTTGATGTTGTCGAGAGTGGCGTCGATCTTCGCCAGCTTTGCAAGCAGGTCGCGGAGGATCTTCCTGACCTGCGGCAGGACGCCGTCCCGGCCGTAGAGCTCCTCATCGGTCTTGCCGGCCATCCCATCAACCCGCCGGAGGATTCCGTCTGTCTTGACGGCCATTCCATCGACCCGCTGGAGGATTCCGTCTGTCTTGACGGCCATTCCATCGACCCGCTGGAGGATCCCGTCCGCCTTGCCGGTGATGTCCCGGAGCTTCTTCAAGGCCTCGTGGATCGATTGGATACTTTCCGGATCACCGATGGCCATTTCCAGAAGGGAGTCCCTCTTGGAAAAGCGGGCAACCAACGCCTCCGCGTCCCGGAGAATCCGGTTCACATCCCCTTTCGGATCGGCGAGGTTCGCGGTGATTCTTTCAACGTTGGCCATGATCCGGTCGGCTTTGTCGATAATCGGCTGCGCCCGCTTGATCATTTCGTTGATATCATTGGATTCGGTCAGTTCCGGGATCGTCAGCGGCGGGAGAGGAAGACCGTTGAGGTTGGTCGTATTGACGACAATCCGCGGTGAACCGATCAGCGGCTTGTCGAGGATGAACTTGCTGTCCGCCCGGATCATTCGGATATGGCGCTCCGGGATCTTGATCCGGATCAGGACGGTCCCCAGATCGTTCAGCTCCAGCGAGCTGACCCGGCCGATCGTGAATCCCCAGACGGCGACCGGCATCCCTTCCGTAAGGTTCTCGCCCGTCTTGGATGAAAGGGTATAGGTATGGACTTTGGAGAACACCCCCTTTTTGTAGGCCACATACCCGATCGAGGCCAGGATCAGAAGCGAGGTGATCGTGATGAAGAGCCCGACCTTGAATTCAATTCTCTGCGTCATCGTTTGTCCCGTAGCGTTCTTTTTCCCAAGTATAATCAAAAATATGGACTTCTGCAATCAAATCATCCACCTTACGGAGGGCATCCGTAAAAAATCGTCCGTCCGGTAGACCCGGAAAGATCCGGAAGGGTCTGTCGAGAACGACAACGGTATCGCGAACCATCACTGCCCGGATGAGCATGATGCAGAAGCGCTCCTCCTCGGTCAGGGAGGGATTCCGTTTCTCGGCAGTTTCGAACATGCCGAAACGCTGCAGAAGATCCAGCACCAGCGTCTTCGACTCTTCCCAGGGCATGTTCTCGTGGTATTGTCGGATCAGGGCGATGTTGCCCCACGCGGGCAGATTGGAGATCAGGGGGATTTCCAGGGAAACCAGTCCCAGATGCGGCCGGTGTTCCGCCAGAAATGAATTCAATGTTTTCTGCAGGGCAGCTTCGCTGTCGAAGAGCCTCAGATGAATCTTACGATCGATGACAGCACCTCGATGGTTACGATGGCCATGAAGACCTTGATCATGCCGTTTAAGACCGCAACGGGGATGCTCGTCAGTTCCTTGGAGGCCTTCAAGCCGAGACGGATCGGGATCAGGGTGATGAAAAACCCGAAGGTCGCGCACTTGATCAGCAGGACGACCATATCCAGGACGTTTGCGGAATGAAGCAGGGTGTCAATATAGGCGTCGACGCTTGTTCCGAAGACCAGGCTGGAAACAAGTATCCCGATGGAGAGAATCACCAGCGCAAAAAGGCTGGTAAGGATGACCATTGAAAGCATCCCGCTGAGGATCCGCGGGATGAACAGATAGTGGATCAGATTGATCCGGAAGCTCTCCAGAGTATTGAGCTCCCGGTTGACTTTCATTACGGCGATCTCGGCGTTGATCGCGGAGCTGGAACGGAGCGCAATCAGCAGCACCGTCACGAAGGGTGACAGTTCCGTGACGACGAAACCCATCAGCAGCCGTCCCAGGTAGTCGCTCAGTCCCAAGTTTTTGACCACTTGAAAGGCCATGCCGTTGACCAGGGAACCGAAGATGACCGCCACGAAGAGAAAGAGCGGCAGGATCTGGACCGAGGTGAAGTAGAACTGATGGATGAAAACCATGCGGGAAGCACTGTTGTATGTCCGGCGGTCGAAAAAAGCGAGGAAGACCCGGACTGCAAACGCCAACGTGCCCTGCAAAGCAGAGGTTGCGTGCATGGCGGCCTTGCCGATATTTCCAATGGCCTTGATCATAACGTGTGGGATATTCTAACACAGGAAGGTCTCGTGTGCAAATGAGATTCAATGAAGGATTTTCTTTTTTTACGGATCCTGCTATAGATGCGCAAAATATTGATCGGGAGCAGACTATGAAAATTGTGCGTTTTATGAGCGAAGAAGGGAAGATCTGTCTGGGAAGCATCGACGGGGATCGACCGGGAGAGGCCCGAATCGTGCGCGGCAATTGGTTCGGCAAACTCGAAATCACCGGGCGGACGGCCCGCATCGGACGTCTTCTTGCCCCGCTGGACCCCCCCAATATCCTTGCCGTCGGACTCAATTACGGCCGCCATGCGGAGGAAACGAAAATCAGCCGCCCGGAGATTCCGGTCCTGTTCATCAAGGCGACAACCACCGTGATCGGACCGGACGAGATGATCATCCTGCCGTCGGTAGGGCCGGACCAGGTCGATTATGAGGCAGAGCTTGCCGTGGTCATCGGCCGGAAGGCAAAAAACGTAAGGTACGAAGACGCCCTCGGGTATGTTCTGGGATACACCTGTGCAAATGATGTCAGCGCCCGCGACTGGCAGATCGAAAAGCAGAAACGACAATGGGCCCGCGGCAAGAGCTTCGATACCTTCTGTCCACTCGGTCCCTGTCTGGTCACCAGGGATGAAATTCAAGATCCGAACGTCCTCGGCATCCGGGCAATCCTCAATGGTCAGGTCCTGCAGGATTCAAACACCTCCGACATGATTTTCGATGTGCAGAGACTGATCAGCGATCTGAGCAGCTCTTTTACGCTGCTTCCGGGAACGGTTATCCTGACCGGCACGCCGGAGGGGGTCGGTTTTACCCGACAGCCGCCGGTTTTCCTCAGGGAAGGGGACGAGATCACCATCGAGATCGAGGGGATCGGGAGTCTTTCGAACAAGGTCGGAAGGGAGTCCGCTGAATGATGGGATTATGGGCCTCTGATTTGAAAAAAGGCTACAGAGGTGTTGTGGCGAGGAGATTCGGCAGGGGACAATGAACGGTGGCGTGACATTGACAAAATACCGATGACGTTTATATTGCATCGGAAACAGCGTGCAAAAAGTACAATCGTGATCTAACCGGAGGTAGACAATGAAAACGGAAAAGAGGGGACGCAAAACCTTCATCATGTTTCTCTTGGCATTTTTGATCGGCTTTTTTATCGTTTCAGTCGTTGAGGTGTTGCGCTCCTCCTTTGCACCATCAGGACCCGGGCCGGATGTTCAGGTGGCATCGGCTGTTTCAACCGGTGATGTCGCGCGCCAGCCCTTATCCTTTGCGGATCTGGCCGAAAAGCTCAAACCCTCCGTTGTGAACATCAGCACGACCAAGACGGTGCGGGGCGGCGGATTTCGCTCTCCCTTCGGTCAGGGGTCACCTTTTGATCGTAATTTCGGCGGGGATGATTTCTTTGAGCGGTTCTTCGGAGACATCCCACAGCGTCAATTCAAACAGAAAAGCCTCGGCTCCGGTTTTATCATCAGCCACGACGGCTATATCTTCACCAACAACCACGTTGTAGAACAGGCGGACAAGATCCTGGTGAAGCTCTCCGACGGTAAGGAATATGAGGCGAAGGTAATCGGCAAAGACGCCAAGACGGACATCGCCCTGATCAAGATCAAAACGAACGACAGCCTGCCGGTCGCAGAAACAGGCGATTCGGAAAAGCTCAGGGTAGGGGAATGGGTTCTGGCCATCGGGAATCCCTTCGGCCTGGAGCAGACCGTCACCGCCGGGATCGTCAGCGCAAAAGGACGCGTGATCGGTGCCGGGCCATATGACAATTTCATTCAGACAGACGCCTCCATCAACCCGGGAAACAGCGGGGGACCTCTTTTCAATATGGAGGGCAAGGTGATTGGCATCAATACGGCGATCGTTGCGCAGGGGCAGGGAATCGGCTTTGCAATTCCGATCAGCATGGCCAAGACCATCCTGCCGGACCTGAAGGCCAGGGGAAAGGTAACCCGTGGATGGTTGGGGGTTTCCGTTCAGGACATTAGCGAGGATATCGCCAAGAGCATGAAGCTCAAAGAGCGAAGCGGGGCCCTGGTTTCGGATGTCATCAAAGGGGATCCCGCCGACAAGGCGGGGCTCAAATCGGGTGATATTGTGACCGAGATCAACGGCAAGCCGATCAAAGACACACATGAGCTGCTGCTGATGATCGCAGGCTTCCGCATCGGCGAGACGATCAAGATCAAGATCGTCCGTGACGGTCAGGAAAAGATCATTCCCATTGCGATTGCGGAAAGAACGGAAAAATCGGAGATGGCATCTGCTCAACAATCCGGCGAGGCATTCGGCATGGCGGTCCAGGAAATCACACCGGAAATCGCCAAGCACCTCGGGCTCTCTATCAAGAAGGGAATCATTGTTGTCGATGTCCAGGAAGGGAGCGTCGCCGAAGCGGTGGGTATCCTGCCGCAGGATATCATCCTTCAGGTGAATAAGATCAAGATCACGACCCTGAAGGAATATCAGAAGGAAATTGCGAAGGCGGGGGGAAAGGGCAGCATTCTTCTTCTGATCAAGCGCGGGAAAGCGACATTCTTCGTGCCTTTGATGAAATGACGAAACCGTTCAAGAGCCGGATGGGCCGCCGAGAAGAGCTGCTGGAGATGTATGAACTCCTGAACGGGTATTTCGGCGACCTTCACTGGTGGCCGGCCGCTGAGCCCTTCGAGGTGATGGTTGGGGCAATCCTGACCCAGAACACCGCCTGGACAAACGTCGAAAAGGCGATCAAAGCGCTGCGGGAGAAGAGGCTTCTTACCCCCGCGGCGCTTTATCATATCCAGGAAGATGAACTGGCAGGGATCATCCGGCCGTCCGGTTATTATCATCTCAAGGCGGCGAGGTTGAAGGAATTTGTCCGGTTCTTCATGGAAGAATATTCAGGATGCGTCGCAGCCATGAGGGCCGAGGAACTTCCGCGGCTCAGGGAGAAACTTCTCGGCGTCCGGGGCGTCGGACCGGAAACCGCCGACAGCATCCTACTATATGCCTGTCAAAAACCCATCTTTGTTAGCGATGCCTACACAAAGCGGATCATTCTCCGCCATGGTATGATCGGAGAGGATGCCGATTATCATGTAATCCAGGCGCTGTTTATGGATTATCTACCGCCCGATGTCTCCCTCTTCAACCAGTTCCATGCCATGATCGTAAACACGGGAAAAACCTTCTGCAAAAAGGCGCCGCAATGCGCGGGCTGTCCGCTTGCGATTTTGCAGGCGGGAAAGAAGCTCTCTTTACGAAGGAAGGCGAGTCATTCATGCATCTGAAAGACTATGCCGGCGTGATCCACCTGCACTCTTCCTATTCCTTTGACGGACGCACACCGGTTACGGCCATTCTCGAAGCGGCGAGAGAAAGCGGAATTGACATCCTGCTGCTCACGGACCATTCCACTCTGCGGGCGAGGGAGGACGGGTTCGAGGGATGGCATGACGGCACGTTGCTGGTTGTAGGCGAGGAGATCGCGCCGCGCTTCAACCACTACCTGGCCTTTGGTTTGGGTGAGGCGGTCGCATGTGCGGAAAGGCAACCGGATCTTCCCCCGCAGGCCTATATCGACCGCGTGCGGGAAGGAGCGGGTATAGGCTTTATCGCTCATCCGGACCACGCGGGAACCGCGTTGTTTCACGTGAAACATTATGCCTGGACCGACTGGTCCGTGACCGGTTACACGGGCTTGGGCATTTGGGATTTCATGACCGACTGGCAGAGCAGCCTTTCCGGCCATATCCGCGCGATCCTGAGTTACGCCCTTCCTGCCCTTTTTCTCCGCGGACCCTCTCCGGCCACCCTTGAACGCTGGGACCGTCTCACGCAGGAGGGCCGCGTTGTCGGCATCGGCGAGCTGGACAACCACGACAGCCTGAGGCGCTTCGGGGGAATTTCCATCCCGGTATTTCCCTTCTCCCGGGTTTTCGGCCTCATCCGGACTCACATGCTGTTTGAAGAACCCCTCTCGGGAGACAGCAGGGCGGACATTGCTGCGCTTCTGGACACGCTGAGAAGAGGTCGCGTCTATGTCTCCCTGGACCATTTCCAGCCGGCTGCCGGATTCTCCCTGGCCCTGACCGAAGGGGGCAGAGAGGCCACCATGGGAGATGAATTCATTCTCCATCGTTCCGCGGAACTCCGGGCCTTGTTTCCCCATCGGGCGCGGATTCGCCTGATCCGAAATGGAAATCTTTTCCGTCAGGAGACTGCAAAGGAACTTAGCGCTACCCTGCACGAGCCGGGTGTGTACCGTATCGAAGCCGACCTGAAGGCCTTCGGCCGGTATCGTCCCTGGATCTTTTCCAATCCACTCTACGTAACCCGTGCATGAGGAAAATCTTGTTCAGATAAAGCACGGTGTGTCATTTATGCACATAATTCCGGGAATTGAGGCAATGGCGGCCTTCCCCGTCTTATGTGCCGCCGTGCAGTGCGATCATCGCACTTTCTTTCAGACTGTTCCCCTTTCTTTCAGACCGTCCCCTCCCTCATTTTCGGATGAAAATAAGAACCGCCGCAACAAGACCACTCCGACAACTTGCCTTTATTGCTGACCTATTATTCTGGACGCTCCGTCGATCCTGGGCCGGTCATTCCATGCGGATTCTTTGCGGATATTGGCACCATTATTGCTCTTTTTTACACACATTGGGCTTGACACCCCTGAGGCTCGGTATATATAATCTATCATTAAAACGTAAGAGATTTTACAAATCCAAATAGAGCAGCATCCTCAACGATGCAAAAGGAAGGAGAAAAACATGGCAGATATTATGAGAGAGGGACCTGTCAATCCCGTTAAGATCCAGGACAACACACTCCGCGATGGCCATCAATCCATCTATGCGACGCGGATGCGTACGGAGGACATGCTTCCCATCGCCGGGGAGATGGATGAGATGGGCTTCTGGGCGATGGAGGTCTGGGGGGGGGCGACTTTTGACTCGATGCACCGCTTCCTCGGTGAGGACCCCTGGGAAAGACCGAAGACCCTGAAGAAGTACATCAAGAAAACCCCGTTCAGCATGCTCCTGCGCGGCCAGAACCTGGTCGGCTACCGCAATTACGCCGACGACGTCGTCCGGGCCTTCGTCGATAAATCCTGCGAAGTAGGCATCGACATCTTCCGGGTCTTCGACGCCCTGAACGACCTCCGCAATTTCCAGACCTGTGTGGAGCGCATCAAGGCCAACGGGAAGCATTTCCAGGGTTCCATCTGCTACTCCCTGACGCAGCCGCGCCTCGGCGGCGACGTCTTCAACCTCGACTATTTCGTGAACAAATGCAAGGAGCTCGAGGCGATGGGCGCCGACAGCATCTGCATCAAGGATATGGCCGGGATCGTCTCCCCCTATGATATCTATGACCTCGTCATCGCCCTGAAGAAGGTCACGAAGCTCCCCCTGCACCTTCACACCCATTACACCAGCGGCATGGCCTCCATGTCCTATATCAAGGCGATCGAGGCGGGCATCGACATCGTCGATACCTGTCTTGCCCCCTACGCCCTCCGGACCGCAATGCCGGCCATTGAGCCGCTCGTCGTCACCCTCCAGGGGACGAAACGCGACACGGGCCTCGACGTGCGCAAGCTGATAAAGCTTGGGGATCACCTCGAGAAGATCGCCCCCAAGTACCAGAAACACCTCGTCTCGAACAAGCTCTCCCTGATCGACGCGGGCGTCCTGGCCCACCAGGTTCCGGGCGGGATGATCTCCAACTTGGTCAGCCAGCTCAAGGAGATGAACGCCCTGGATCGTCTCGACGAGGTCCACGCGGAGATCCCGCGCACGCGGAGGGATGCGGGAATGCCGCCCCTGGTCACCCCGACCTCGCAGATCGTCGGCGTCCAGTCGGTGATGAATGTGGTCTCCGGCCGCTACAAGATGATCAGCAACCAGTTCGGGGACCTGATGGTCGGCCTGTACGGCAAGACCCCGATCCCGGTCAACCCCGAGGTCCAGCAGTTGGTCCTGAAGCGCAGAAAGGGCCAGGCCCCGATCACGGGACGGCCTGCCGATAGTCTGGCGCCGGAGCTCGAAGAGGATAAAAAGAAAATCGGCGATCTCGCCAAGACCGATGAGGACCTTCTGGTCTATGCCCTCTATCCGTCGACCGGCGAGCAGTACCTGAAATGGAAGTACGGCATCGAGCCCATGCCGGAAAACGTGAAACCGCCCGCGGCCCCGTAAGCGGCCCAAGGCAAATAGGTTTCAAGCTCTGAGCATCTTCCGATCGGCTGGGGCGCACTTTCGGGTGCGTCTCAGCCATCGGAGGGTTTTCCACCCCTGGCCCTCATGATCAAAGCTCTGTCCAGATTTGCCATTCGCTACGGTCTGGTCCCGGTTGCCTACGGCATCCTCCGCCTCTACCTTTGCCTGGTCCGTATCCGTTCCGAACATGAAGAGGAACTCCTCGACTATCTCCGTCACGGCGGGAAGGGGATCGCCGCCGTCTGGCACCAGCGGATACTTCTCGTCATCCGTTATGCCCGACGTTTCCGCGAATTCACCCCGGCAGTGATGATCAGCCGGAGCAGGGACGGCGACTTGATTGCCGATGTCTGCCGGCGGTTGAACTTCCGCCCCGTTCGCGGCTCCAGCTCCCGCGGCGGCCGCGAGGCGCTTGCTACGATCATCGCGGAGCTTTCAGTCCATCCCACCGCCGTTCATGCCGTGGACGGCCCGCGCGGTCCGCGCGGCCTCATCAAGGCCGGCATCATCCGGATGGCCCAGCTCTCCGGCGCCCCGATCATCCCGGTCTATATCTCCGTGAACCGGGCCTGGACCCTCAGAAGCTGGGACCGATTCCTTATCCCGAAACCCTTCAGCACAATCCGGGTTCGCTGGGACAATCCGATCCCCGTTCCAGCGGAGCTGGATCATGCCCTCTTCGAGACCATCCGTCTTGATATCGAAAAAAGGATGCGGGACAACCAGGGTCAGGACGACCGGGATAACGGCTGGAGCGAAACTTTGTTTTAGCAGGCTGTTGACCGGGAGCGCATCCCGTAATCCCCGCCTTGTTGGCGGGGGTTACGGGCGTAATATAAAGACAGACCGTTGTTATGCGAGCATGCCGCCGTCCACCGTCAGGCAGATCCCCGTTGTATAGGAGGCCGCGTCGGAGACCAGGTAGAGGACCGCACCGGCCATCTCCTCCGGCCTCGCCATTCGGCCCATCGGGATCATCGGCAGAACCATCTTCAGCATGTCCGGGGTCTGCAAGACCTCCGTGAACTTCGTTTCCGTCAATCCGGGGAGCAGTGCGTTTACGCGGATGTGATACGGCGCGAGCTCCTTGGCGAAGGACTTTGTCATCGCGATAATCCCCGCCTTGGTAATCGAGTAGACCCCCTGGTAGGGCGCCGGCCGGATGCCGTTGATCGAGGCGACGTTCACGATGGCCCCGCCCCCCGATTTCTGCATTCGTTTTGCGGCGTGCTGGCTCATAAAGAAGTAACCCTTCAGATTGACGTCGCAGGTCTTGTCCCACGCCTTCTCATCCGCACTCAGTACGTCGCCGAAAAAGGGGTTCGTTCCGGCGTTGTTGACGAGGATGTCGAGCCGCGGATAACGGCCGGCGATCTCCTGGAAGAGAGAATCGATCTGCGCCATCTCACCCGCGTGGCACGCGATGGATTGCGCCTTTCCTCCGGCCTGGACGATTTCGCCCTCCACGCGCCGGAGGCTCTCCAATTTTCGGCTGGTCAGGATGACCTCCGCGCCATGGGCGGCCAGGATTTTCGCTATCGCCTCGCCGATCCCCCGGCTCGCGCCGGTGACCAGCGCCGTTTTCCCCTTCAGGTCGAATGCATCCATGAGTCCTCCTATTTTAGCTTCTTGCTGAAGACTTCCCGGTCGCCGCCGCTCATTCCGGCGATATATTTCACGAGCGTCTTTCGGGATTCGATATCGTACTGGGTTGTGATGGCGATCTGCTCCATGATCGGCGATCCGCCTCCATGGTAGTTGCCGATGTTCACAATGCCGCCTGTTGCCGAGCAGAGGTGATCGCCCAGGTATCTCCAGAATTGCGCCTGGTCCTCGGCCGACATTTTCGGATTCCGCTTGGTGTACCTCAGGAGCGTCTCCCCGGTCTCCGGATTCTTGAAATCGCTCTCGTGGGGGAAAGTCGCCACAACGCCGCCCGAAATGTCGCAAAGGATCTCGGCCTCACGCCAGACCGCCTCGCCCGATAGACAACGGCCGACGTTGCAGTAAATCGAATTGGGAATGAAGGAGCCGGGGCCGTAAGGCACGAAACCCAAACCCGGTATGAAGACCTCCGGTTTCCCGAGATCCGATGCCGTATATCCCGCGGCGTAACCCAACTCGGCGGTCATGATGAGCTCCGCCAGCTTTTCCCGGACATGGGACTGCTTGTGAATGTTGTTCACCTCGGCGGCAAGGGCAGCCGTTCCCATGATGATGTCGCCGATCGCGGGTTTACAGCCTGAATACGAATGGCGGTGGAACAGCGCGAACAGGAGGGCCAATACGCCGCCGTGCTGATGTTCGCCGGCCAGGAAGACCCGCTCCCAGGGCACAAAACAATTTTCAAAGATCACATAGGAATCGGTTGCTCCCGGGACGAACCCGCGCTTGAAATGATTTCTCGGCCTTAGATTGTGAATGGTAACGACCTGCTTCATTCCATCCCAGTCTCCCGGAACGGCGAACGCCACGGCGTAATCTTTATCCTCGGGACGCAATGCCCGGGTGGGCAGCACCAGGATTTCATCGGCCACCGAGGCCTCCGAGATATGCAATTTACAGCCATCCACCACGATGCCGTCTTTCAGGCGCTCCTTGATTCGCACATATGCACCGGGATTCGGCTGTTCGGCCGGCCGGAGCATCCGGTCCCCCTTTACGTCCGTCTGGGCGCAGCATCCGATCAGGTCTTCCTGCTGGAAGCGGGTGAGCCATTTCCTGAAGTTCTCGTGGTACCGGGTGGCCCCCGGGTTCACCTTGTCCGCCTCATAGGAGACGTTGTAGATGGCGTTCGTGCCGTCGATCCCCATGCAGCGCTGAATGCAGCCGCCGACCTTCTGGCAGAGCATCCGCGTCATGTCCTGTTTTCGGTGCAGGTCTTCCTTGTTCTGATGGATATGGTTGAAACGGTTGATTCTCTCCCCCGTGAGGTGAGAAATCGCCGTGCACAATTCCTGATTTTCCGGTTTGGCCGCCTCATCATAGGTCGTACCGATGGTATGGAGGCAGTCCATCTGGAGTTCGTCCGTCCGGTCGAACAACTGGCCGTCATGGTAAAGGTTCCGTTTCATCTTGGCCAGCCCGTTGATGTAATCCTGTTTGGTTCTCATGGCAATACTCCTTTCTCAATGTCGTTAACTCAGATTATGAACCAACCATCCTCCATGGCACAACCGATAACGGTCTTCATCCCCGCCCGGTGACAAGCGCTGTCTTTTCATGCAGATCCGTATGTATGTTTCACCGCCGAGACTGCTTTGTCAGGACTCCCGGGCGAGCCATGCCGCACCGATCGCACCTGCGACCTGGGCTCGGGGTGAGACGGCGACCGGCATCCCGATCACCTTTTCCAGCGCCCGTACGACGCCGATGTTCCTGGCCACCCCTCCCGTCATCAGGATGGGTGCGATGAGGCCGATCCGGTTCGCCATCGCCGACACCCGGGAGGCGATGGCCTCGTGGATCCCTGCGATGATGTTCTCCCGCGTCTCACCCTTCGCGATCAGCGAGATCACCTCCGATTCGGCGAAGACCGTGCAGAGGCTGCTGATCTTTGCCGGCTGCTCCGCCCGGAGGGATAGCGCCCCGAATTCGTCGAGATCCGCCTCCAGCGCGCGGGCCATCACCTCCAGAAATCGTCCGGTCCCGGCGGCGCATTTATCGTTCATCGTGAAGTTTGTGACCCTGCCGTTTTCGTCCATCACGACGGCCTTGCTGTCCTGTCCGCCGATGTCGATCAGCGACCGGATGGAAGGGTCGAGATAGCGCGCCCCGGCGGCGTGACACATGATCTCGGTCACGGCCCGGTCGGCCATCGTCACGCTTTTACGGCCGTAGCCCGTAGCGACGATCCGGACAACGGCTGTGGATGCGAGTCCCAGTTCTGCAAGGAGTTCCTCGAAGACGCGACGTCCCGCCGCCTCGGCATTGTAGCCGGTGAAAATCACCCTTGTTCCCAGGAGTTCGTCCTCCCGCAGGATGGCGGCCTTGGCGGTGATGGAGCCGATATCGATCCCGGCCGTCAGGCTCATATCACGGTGGCGCCTCCGTCCACCGCAATCGTCTGCCCGGTGATGTAATCCGTCTGACAGGAGGACAGCAGGAGGACGATGGGCGTCAGATCCGCTGTCTCGGCAATGCGGCCCGCCGGAATCGCCTTCACGATCTGATCGTGAATAGCCGGTGTCGCCCAGAAGGGTTTGCTGAAATCGGTCCGCACCACCCCCGGGGCCACGGCGTTCACCTGGATGTTGAAGGGGGCAAGCTCCGCGGCCAGTACCTTCGTGAGCATCTCGAGGCCGGCCTTGGCGATCCCATAGATTCCCATGGCGGGCGCCGCCTTTGTCCCGGCAAGCGACGAGATGCTGATGATCTTCCCCCGCTTCTTCTCCCGCATGATCCGGGCCGCCTTCCGCGAACAGAGGAAGGCGCCGGTCAGGTTCCCCTCGATGATCTTGTTCCAGACGGCGAGATCCGTGTCCGTAACGGAGGCCGTCAGAAGATTCATCCCGACGTTGTTCACCAGGATATCGAGGCCGCCGAATTGACGGACAGCCGTGTCGAAGAGATTTTCCACATCGCCCTCTTTGGCGATATGGGCGGCCACGGCGAGGAGCCGCTCACCGCCGCCCAGCGTCTCCACCGCGGCCTTGAGGTTTTCCTCCTTCCGGCCGCAGATGACCACCCGGGCGCCCTGTGCGAGGAAGTTTCGGGCCAGCTCCAGGCCGATTCCCCGGCTCCCCCCCGTCACGACGACTACTTTGTCCTCCAGACCATACGACATGCCGCTCATCGCTTTCCTCCCGTAGTGAGTCGAAGATGGGACTGTTTCAATCATAGAATCCGCCAGCGAGCCATGCCCCGCAGCTTGCTGCGGAGAATCTTCGATTGCGATCATATGATACTTCATTCCGTCCCGATGCCACCGGAAAACCGGCATGACGGAAACACATGCAAGAGATGATCTGCCGAGATTTTTTGATGGCGCACTATAGGCCAAATGGCTGCCGGTGTCAATGAAGATGAAATCATGATGATGAGAACGACGCCCCTTTACAGGAAAGGGATTCTATGCGATGATGATTCGTCCGAATTGGCGGGGTTTCTGGTTTCTGAAAGGGCTTCTTTAAGGATACGGAAAGGAGAAAACAATGCCGATATTTTCCGAAGAATTTCTGCTTCTGGCGCTCAGCGATCCCAAAGGGGGCTTCGTCCGCGAGCCGCCCGAGCGGTTTGAAAACGCGCTGGCCGGCGCCATTCTGATGGACCTCGCCCTGCTGAACCGGATCGACACCGACCTCGACCACCTGATCCTCATCGACGCCTCGCCGACGGGCGACCCCCTTCTGGACAAGGCTCTCACCATGATCCGGGAATATCCCGATTCCAAGAGCACCGCTTACTGGATCGAGGAGATCCGGTACCGCATCGACGATTTCCGCGAGGTTCTCATCCGGCGGCTGATCGACCGCGGAATGCTCAAACGCGAGGATAAGAAGCTTCTGGGAATCATCCCGCAAACGCGGTACGCCGTTTCACCGGGTCCCGAGGAACGGGAAGTCCGGGAACGCCTCCGCGCGACGATCCTGAGTGACGATATCCCCGATCCGAAAGACGTCCTGCTGATCTCGCTCCTGGTCTCCTGCAGCCTCATCGACCGGCTCTTCAGCCGGGCGGAAAGTGAAGCGGCCCAGGACCGGATCGATCAGATTTCACAGATGGACCTCATCGGCCAAGCCGTCTTCAAGACGATCCTCCGGGAGATTGTGATCCCGATCAGCTACTGATGCCGCTGCCGTCAAGCCGGCGGCATTCCCCCTGTCCGGGGGATTCCGGGCTGCGGTCGGGAGCCGGTGGCGGGAATATTAGAGAGGTGCATCTGCGTATTCCTGCCCTGGAGGGGATCTTCAGACCGTCCACCGCTCCTTCTTCCGATAGGCCATCCCCTCGAACACAGAAACGAGCTCGCCGGAGGATTCGGTAATCCGGATGCTGTAGACGGCGATCTTCGGCCCGCAGGAGACCTCCCGCGCTTCGGCGAGCAGGAGATCCCCCTGCGCCGCCTTTGTGTAGGAGATCGCGCAGTGGATGGCCACGGCGGTCCTTCCCCGGGAGTTGACGGCCGCCGCGAACGCCAGATCGGCCAGCGTGAAGAGTGCGCCTCCATGGACCATCCCGAGCCCGTTTCGGTGGTGATCCTGGAGTTTCAGTCGGGCCGTGGACCGGCCGGCGCCGGCTTCCAGGAGCTCGATGCCGACAAACGCGGCAAAAACATCCTTGCGAAAAAAGGATTTCAGCGCTTCCGGGGTAACCTCTTCATTCAAGTTTTCACCTCCTGACAGCATGCAGACGATTGCAGGTCGTTCCTCACGGCTGGAAACGGTTCATAAACCGGAGAAATCCGAGGCCGCTTCCCCGGATCTCCGCCTTCCCCTCGTTAAAGGCCGCAAGCGGGTTCAGCAGACGAAGCGCCATCAGCCGAAAGGTGCCTGCATCCGTTACGAGGATGGCCACCGGATCGGGCGTCCCCGGCAGGGGATCGCCCTGCACGATCTCGGCAATGCCCCGACGGATCGTTACGGTGAAGCTCTGGTTCTCATCCGGGAAGATAAAACGGACGGCTTCATGTACGTCCATGACCTTCTCCGGCTCCAGGCGGACGGCCATCTGGGAAAAGAGCACGGAGAGCGGCACCTTCGCGGCCACGTCCGGACCTGGTTTCAGGGTCGGGGGAACCGGCGGCCCCTCCCGGAGTTCATGGGCTGATTCCAGCAGATAGGCCCTTCCGTTTGTGTTGTCAAGCTCCGCGGCCAGTCTCTCGTAGCTGAGGGCAAGGCGGGTATTGAGCTCTCCGGCGAGACGGCCCGCGGCGAGGCCGCTCTGCCGGATCTTGGTAAGAAGGTGAATGGCCCAGCGGGCCTCCCCCTCGGCAAGCGCCCGGTCGGCAAGACCGAAAAGCCGCTCCGGACCGCCGAGCAGGGCCACCTCCCGGACGGCCGCCTCCCGCACCGGGATCGGATAGAGCATCTCCGGCCGTCCGTCGAACCAGCCCAGGTTCGAGGTGTAGATTCCTTTTACCGACCAATCGACCTGTCCATAGCCTTCCCGGAGATAAGGCTGACCGGCGAGGTGCGGCGGCAGCTTGATCCTCTCCGCCAGGGCCGCCAGTTCCTCGCCCCGGTTCGCCCCGCGCACGGTCTCGTCCCGGACCCACTGGATGGCGTCCCGGTAGCCGGTCAGGGCTGCGGCGATGGCCGGTCTGCCGTGAAGCGGCCGCGTGTGCAGGGGAACGAGATGCTCCGGCGACTTCCGCCGCATCTCGTCGATGCTCCCGATCCAGTCGTCGACCGGCCGGGGGCTGGTCCCCCGGATCGTGTAGAGGTTCGGAAAGGTCCGGTAGAAATTGTCCCCGGCGATGAGCGTTCCGTCGGAGGGGATCCAGACGATCAGATGGTCATGGGTTTCACCATGGGATTCGATCATCTCCAGGCTCACACCGCCGATATCGAGGACCCTGCGCCCGGAGAAGGTCCGCGTCGGCAGCCGCACGCCGCCTTCCCTGGCGGCCTCGATTTCGGCCCGCGGCCCCAGCGCACTGCAGGGAAGATCCTCGCGGGGAACGTTCAGGCCGAACTGCCGCCCGCCGCGGACCGTTTCGGCCTGGGAAAAGAGACCGTACTGTTTGAAGAAATGGTCGGTGAAGGCATCCGTGGCCCAGATCTCCGTTGCGGGTTCCGCCCAGGCCGACGCGCCGCCGACATGATCGATGTGGCTGTGGGTATAGATGATCGCCCTCACCGGCGCGGCGGAGGCGGCCTTCAGGAGCGCTTCTCTCGCCGGCCGTGCCCGGGCGGGGCTCATCCCCGTGTCGATGATGACGTGGCCCGCCTCCGTCCGGACGAGGACAGTGCTGGCCAGATCGTAGCCGATGGCCAGCCAGACATGCTCCGAGATCCGTTCGACACGCGGCTCGCCGATCTCATCCCGGCAGTATGCCGCGAGGGATTCCGGGGCAGAAACGGTCCTTATCTCCGTTCCGGCGCAGCCGGTCCAGAAGAAGACGCATAGGGCCAGAAGGAGGATTTCCCTCCGGGCTCCCGCCATGCGACCGGTGATCCGGCCCTTGTGATGCGCCTGGAAGGAAATAATCACAGGTCTCTTCATCGCAGCCACATTTCCTCCTGCCGGTGATGCGCCGGATAAAAAACAGAGGCGGAACCCTTCCGCAAGCGCGGCCGGGATACCGCCTCCGTCCGGACGCGACCCATCAGAGGCTACTGGAGCAGGTTGTAGGCCGCCGGATCAAAGCATGAGCCTGCCACGAATATTCGGGTCCCCAGTTCGCGGTCCAGCAGGAATAGTCCCTCTTTGCTCTCTCCGATCCTCTCCAGTTGCCGGACCACCTTGTCGGTGTTTTCCTCCTCCTCGATCTGCTCTTTGACAAACCAGGCGAGCATCGGCTCCGCCGTGTAATCGTTCTCCTTCCGGGCGATCTTCATCAGGTTATGGATTTTCGCCGTGATGAACTGCTCATGCGCATAGGCGTCCTTCCAGGGTTCCAGCGGGTTCTTCCAGGTCGTCTTGAGCTGCTTGAGGTCCAGGAGCTTCACGGAAGCCCCCCGGCTGACGAGGTGATCGAAGAACTTCATCCCGTGAATCGTCTCCTCATGGACCTGCGCCCGCATCCAGTGGGCCATTCCATCGAGATTCTGGGAATGAAAATAGTGCGCCATCGAGAGATAGATATAGGCGGACTCCAACTCGTTTTTGATCTGTTCGTTCATCGCATTAAACATCGTTTTGCTGATCATCTGATTTTCTCCTTTCATGATATTAAAATAAGGGACACGGCCCTAATCTAATTTGCTCGGGGACGGTTGTCAATGGCCTTCAGGATTTTTAAGAATTTCTGCTTGACACATATGGTCCACCCTCGTATTCTTCCCCCACCCCAAAGCAGGTTCTGATCCACAATGAACAGGCACATGGCAAGGATGCATCGTTTTCTGTCGACGGGCTGCCGGTCCGATACGGTTGCGTTACGGAATTTGCCGGGACAAAGAGACCGTTCATCACAAGGAGGAAGAAAATGGCACCACGCAAGGTTACAATCCCCTACCTGAGGGAAAAGAAGGCCCAGGGCAAACCCATCACCATGCTGACGGCTTATGACTATCCGATGGCATTGATCGAGGACGAGGTCGGCATCGACATCATCCTCTGCGGCGACTCCATGGGGATGACCGTATTCGGTTTCAGCGGCACCAACCCCGTCACGATGGACCTGATCGTCCCCCACGCGACGGCGGTCAAACGAGGCGCGCCCAACAGCTTCGTCATCGGCGACATGCCCTTCATGTCCTACCAGGCTTCGGTCGAGAAGGCCGTTCTCAACGCCGGCCGCTTCATCCAGGAAAGCGGCTGCGACGGGGTGAAACTCGAAGGCGGCGAGGAGATGTGCGACCGGATCCGGGCCATCAGCCGCGCCGGCATCCCCATCATGGGACATCTCGGGCTGACGCCCCAGTCGGTATCGGCTCTGGGCGGGTTCAAGGCCCAGGGAAGGGATGCCGCCGGCGCCCTCAAGCTGATCAACGATGCCAGGCTCGTGGAAGAGGCCGGCGCCTTCAGCATCCTGCTCGAGGCGATTCCGCCGGAAATCGGCAGGATCATCACGGAACGCGCCGGGATCCCCATCATCGGCATCGGGGCAGGGCCTCATACGGACGGCCAGGTTCTCGTCGTCCATGACGTCCTGGGCTTCTTCAAGGGGCACAAGGCAAAGTTCGTCAAACAGTACTGCGATCTCAACGACGTCATCCGCAAGGCCCTCCAGGAATACCAGAAGGATGTGGAAAGCAAGGGCTATCCGGCGGCGGAGCATTGTTACGGAATCGACCCAGCCGTCCTGGCCGAGATCGAAAGCAAACTGAAGTAGACGGCAGGTACGGCCATGGGTAAGAGAGAAATCCGACTGAAATACGGCGAGGTAGAGATTGCCTTTTCCCTTCCCGAGGAACAGATCTTCTTCGAGGTATATGGGAAGGAGTATCCGGCTGTTGCCGACATCCCGGGGGCCATCCGCGCCGCCCTGGACAAGCCCATCGATTCGCCTCCCCTGAGGGAGCTCCTGCGTCCCACGGACAAGGTGGCCATCACCGTTTCCGACATCACCCGGAGCTGGCAGCGGATGGACCTGGTTCTTCCCTCCCTGTTCGAAACGATCGCCCAGGCGGGGATCCCCGACGAGAACGTCAGCATCCTGGTCGTTGTCGGGGGCCATCGCCAGAACACCCGGGAAGAGATGGAGCTGCTCTGCGGCCGGGAGGTTTGCCGGCGGGTGAACGTGGTCAACCACAACGCCCGGGACCTTTCGAACATGGTTTACCTCGGCAAAACGAGCCGGGGCACAGAGGTGTCGATCAACCGGGTCGTTGCCGAGGCCGACCGGATCATCCTCACCGGCGGGATCATCTACCACTACATGGTGGGTTACGGCGGGGGGCGCAAGAGCGTCATCCCCGGGTTCAGCTCCATCCGGACCATCCAGCAGAACCACCTCTGGGCCATGGCGCCCGAGCTGGGTCAGGGGTCGAACCCCAACGCCCGCTGCGGCAAGACCCGCGGCAACGAGTGTCACGAAGACATGATGGAGATCGCCGGTTTCATCAAACCCGATTTCATCGTCAACGTGGTCCCCAACGCAGAAGGCGATTATGCGGGGATCTTCGCCGGCAACTGGGTCTCCGCCTGGCAGGAGGGGACCCGGCTCGTCGATGAGATCTACGGCGTCGAGATTCCCGCTCTGGCCGACATCGTGATTGCCTCGGCCGGCGGGTCGCCCAAGGATATCAACCTCTACCAGGCCGGCAAGACCATGGACTTCGCCTCCTATGCGGTCAAGAAGGGGGGGGCGGTGATCGTGGTCAGCGAATGTCCGGACATTCTGGAGCCCCCGGAATTCCCCCAGTGGTTCCAGTACCCCTCGACGCTGGAGATGGAGAAGGCGCTGCGGGCGGATTTCACCATTCCGGGGTGGGTGGCCTTCAAGGAGGTGGAGTGCAGCGACCTGGCCACCTACATCATGGTCACCCGGCCCGAGAACGCCGAACTGGTGGGGAAAGCCGGCATCATCCCCGTCACGACGATGGAGGCGGCCCTGGCCGAGGCCTACAGGAGATGCGGGACGGAAGATCCGCGGATCATGCTGATGCCGCAGGGGGCGAACACCCTGCCGGTTTTAAAAGCGAAAAGTTGAAATATTGAGACCTTTGAAAAACGCGCCATTTGTCATTGCGAGGAGACCGAAGGCCGACGAAGCAATCCCATAATCATTCGATAAACCATGAGATTGCCGCGGCGCTACGCGCCTCGCAATGACAGGACAAGTAGAAATTCAAAGGTCTCATATTTAAAATTCAGTCCCGTTTGTAGGAGCGGTATTTTCACAACCCAATCAAGAAGGAGGAAGAGATGAAAAGAATTTTCATGTTTGTTTTCGCAGTTTTGATGGCACTTACCCTAACATGGACAGGGACGGCGGGGGCGGCGGAGTACAAGGCCACCTGGAAGCTGGCGTCCACCCAGAGCATGGATCACCCCTACATGGTCGGGGCGCAGAAGTTCGCCGATCTGATGAAGGAGAGGACCAACGGGCGCATCACGGTCAAGCTCTATCCCAGCAACCAGTTGGGCAAGGGCGAACGGGAAATGACCGAGGGGATCCAGCAGGGTGCGATCGACCTTTTGGTGACGTCCACCGGCCCGCTGGGCGGTTTCAGCCCCTCCATCAATATCCTGGATTTCCCCTTCCTGTTCAGGGATTTCAAACATGTGGATCTGGTTCTGGACGGGCCCATCGGCCAGAAGCTGCTCGACGATTTCAGCAAGGCCAGCATCAAGGCCCTGGCCTTCTGGGAAAACGGCTTCCGCAATCTGACCAACGCCAAGGGGCCGGTCAAGAAGGTCGAGGACGGCAAGGGGCTCAAGATCCGGACCATGGAGAACAAGGTGCACCTGGCTGCCTGGAAGGCGGCTGGCTTGAATCCCACGCCCATGGCCTGGGGCGAGGTGTTCACGGCGCTGCAGCAGAAGGTCATCGACGGCCAGGAGAACCCGATCGCCGTCTATTACAGCTCCAAGCTCTGGGATGCCGGCCAGAAGTTCTTCTCCCTGAGCCAGCATGTCTACTCCCCATCGCCCTTCCTGATGAGCCCCAAGACCTTCAACGCCATGCCCAAGGAGGACCAGCAGCTCACCGTGAAGACCGCCATGGAGGTGGCCAAGTTCCAGCGCAAGGTCAACCGCGACGGTGAAGAGGCGAAGCTGCAGGACATGGCCAAGCAGGGAGTGACCGTGACCCGCGACGTGGACAAGGAAAGCTTCAAGAAGGCGATGGCGCCGGTTTACGACGAATTCAAGGCACAGTTCAGCAAGGCCGAGATCGAGGCCATCATGAACGCGAAGTGATCGTGGTGGTTGTGTAACAAAAGAAAGGCAGGAGCATCTATCCTTCAAGTATCCCTGCGGCGTACGCATGAAGGTGCGCCGCGGGGATCTTCAATGCCGGTCTCTACTTCGATGATGGGAGCAGTGTCATGCGCGTACTGCAGCGGTTCAACGAATTTCTGGTGACGGCGGGGAGCTGGGGGACAATCCTTTTTATGACCGTCATCGCCATTGTCGTCCCCTACGAAGTGACCGGACGCTACGTTTTTCAGAAGATGAGCATGTGGTCCGGCGAGGTTTCGACCTACTCCCTCGTCTGGGCCTCGATGCTGGGCGGAGCGGTGGGGCTGAAAAAGGGCTACATGATCAGCATGGACACGGTCCTGGAAATGGTCCCCCGTAACGTTGTCAAATTGCTGAAGTTGTTAAGCTATCTCTGTGCGCTCTTTTTCTTCGGCGCCATGTTCGGCTACGGCCTCTTTCAGACCATTTATAACGCCCATCAGACCTCGCCGGCCATCGGCCTGGTGATGACCATTCCCTACGCCGCGCTCCCGACGGGGTTCTTCATCATGTTCTTTCTCACGATGGAGGAGTTGCTGGTTTTCCTCGGCCTGGGTCCAAAAGGAGGAGGGCAATGATCGTCTTCGTTCTCACCTTTATCGCACTGCTGTGCATCTCGGCCCCCATAATCGTGGCCCTGGGCGGCTGCTCGCTGGTCTACGCCATGCTCAGCGGCACCATGCCCATCACCACGCTGATCCAGACGGTCTTCGGTGGCCTCGCGACCTTTCCGCTTTTGGCCATCCCGCTCTTCATGCTGGCCGGGAATCTCATGAACGAAGGGGGAATCACACAGGACCTGGTCCGCTTCGCCCGCCTGCTTCTGGGGCACATCCGCGGGGGCTTAGGCCATGCCACGATTCTGGCCTGCGCCATCTTTGCGGCGATCTCCGGGGCGGCGGTGGCCACGGCGGTGGCGATCGGTGTGGTGATGATTCCGGCCATGAAAAAGGCCGGCTATGACGAGGATGTGGCCGGCGCGCTGACCTGTACGGCCGCCTGCATGGGACCGATCATCCCGCCCAGCATCCCGTTCATCATCTACGGTGTCACGGCCAACGTCTCGATCGGCGCGCTGTTTCTGGGGGGCGTCTTTCCCGGCCTGCTGCTGGGGGCCGCCCTGATGGTCTACATGTATTTTGTGGCCGTCAAGCGCGACTATCCCCGGGACGCCAAGGCTCCTTTGAAGGAGGTCCTGGTTGCCAGCGTCAAGGCGATTCCCGCCCTCTTCATGCCCTTTTTGATCCTGGGCGGCATCCTGAGCGGCATGTTCACCCCCACGGAGGCGGCCGGCGTCGCGGTGGTCTATTCGGCACTGGTCGGGGCTTTTCTCTACCGGAGATTGAATTTCAAAAATCTCCCTGATGTCATTCTGAAGGCCGGGCTGGAATCGGGGATGGTGATGCTGCTGATCGCCATGTCGGAACCTTTCGCCTGGATCGTCGCGGTGGATCAGATCCCCCAACTCCTGATCGACTGGATCTCCACGCTGACCACGTCGCCCTGGCTGATCCTGCTGTTCATCAATATCCTGCTTCTCCTGATCGGGATCCCGATAGAGACCGCCCCCGCCCTGGTCATCGTAACCCCCGTGCTGGCGCCGATTGCCGTCCACCTGGGGATCGATCCGGTCCACATGGGGATTGTTATCTGCCTGAACCTCGTTCTGGGGCTGATCACGCCGCCGGTGGGCGCGGTTCTCTTTGCGGTTTGCGGCGTGACGGGGATGTCGCTCGACCGCCTGGGCAGGGCCATCTGGGCCCCCTTTTTCGTCTCCCTGGTTGTTCTGGCGATCGTGACTTATGTCCCCTGGCTGAGCACGTTTTTGCCCCGGATGTTCATGGGCCGCTGAGGCGATTATTGCCGCGGCAGCAAACAGGTCAAAGTTATCATTTCTACGAAAGCGGGCATCCGGAATCGCCCCGGATGCCCGCTCGGGATCTGCATGACATGGTTCCACAAATTCTGTTCCGCACTTTCCGGATCGTGAACGGTTTTCTTCCGCAATTCATCGGATATGTCTGCATTATTCAATTGTGAGGCAGTGGATTTTTTGCTAAACTGCTGCAAGCGCAAAACATAAAATGACATAATCCGCTTCTCCTGCCCCTTTTTCAGGGCAGGGGTGTGGGGGCATTCCTTCAGATCGGTAAAGCCGGGAGGTGACGATGGTTAAGGCAAAACAAGCTGCTGTTCTTGAAAAATGTCCGACGGGGATCAAGGGTCTCGATGAGATCACGAAAGGAGGGCTCCCGAAAGGCAGACCAACCCTGATCTGCGGCAGCGCGGGTTGCGGCAAAACGCTTTTCTCCATGGAGTTTCTGATGCGGGGCGCCATGGAATACGGAGAACCCGGGGTCTTCATGACCTTCGAGGAGACGCCGGAGGATCTCGCGAAGAACTTCATCTCCCTGGGTTTTGATCTCCCGGACATGGTTGCGCGTGGTCTCATCGCAACGGACCACGTGTACATCGAGCGAAGCGAGATTGAGGAGACGGGTGAGTACGACCTGGAAGGATTGTTCATCCGCCTGGGGAGTGCCATTGATTCCATCGGCGCAAAGCGGGTTGTCCTGGATACCATCGAAGCGCTTTTCTCCGGACTTTCCAATGCCGGCATCATCCGGGCGGAGCTGCGCCGGCTTTTTCACTGGTTGAAAGAACGCGGTGTGACGGCTGTCATTACGGGGGAAAGCGGCGACAGGATGCTGACACGCTACGGCCTCGAAGAGTACGTCGCCGATTGCGTGATCCTTCTGGACTTCCGCATCCAGGAGCAAATTTCCACCCGCCGCCTGCGTATTGTCAAGTACCGCGGCTCATCTCACGGCGCCGATGAGTATCCCTTCCTGATCGACGAGAGAGGTCTCTCCATCCTGCCGATCACCTCTCTGGGACTCGACTACGCCGTTTCCTCGGAGCGCATTGCCACGGGCATCCCCAAGTTGGATGCAATGTTCGAAGGGAGGGGGTTCTATCGGGGCAGCACCATTCTCGTCTCCGGCACGTCCGGCACAGGCAAGACCAGCATGTCGGCGACCTTTGCCGACGCCGCCTGCCGGCGTGGTGAGCGCTGTTTGTATTTTGCCTTCGAGGAATCACCCAGCCAGATCATCCGGAACATGGGCTCCATCGGTATCGATCTCGAAAGGTGGGTGAAGAAGGGGCTCCTCAAGTTTCATTCCGCCCGGCCTTCGCTTTACGGTCTGGAGATGCATTTGGTCACCTTCCACAAGGTGATCGATGCGTTCAAACCCCAGGTTTTTGTTGTAGACCCGATCAGCAACCTGAGCGCCGCGGGAACACCATCAGAGGTCAAATCCATATTGACGCGCCTGATCGACCATTTGAAGATGAAGAATATCACGACTTACCTTACGGACCTCAACCATTTCGGAAGCAGCCTCGAGCACACCAGCGAAGAGATATCTTCTCTGATCGATACATGGCTGCTCCTCCGGGACATCGAACTCAACGGGGAACGCAACCGGGGCCTCTATATTTTGAAATCCCGCGGCATGGCCCATTCCAACCAGATCCAGGAGTTCCTGCTCACGAACCGGGGCATTGACCTGATCGACATCTATACCGGTTCCGGCGAGGTATTGACCGGCAGCGCCCGGGCAGCCCAGGAAGCCGGAGAAAAGGCCTCTGAACTGGCATCCCGGCGAGAGGCGGAGCGCAGGCTCCGCGAACAGGAGCGCAAGCGAAATGCGCTGGAAACAAAGATCGCAGCGCTGCGCGCCGAGTTCGATGTGGAAACGGAAGAGGTGCATCTGATGGCGAAAGAAGAGCAAAAAAGACAGAATGTCCTGGCAGATGACCGCTTGGAAATGGCGCAGCTGCGCAAGGGGAAACCTTCAGCTCCGCGGGCGGTGCCCACGAAAAAGAAGCGGGAAAGGAGGGTAAAATGAAAACCGACTCACCAGCAAAGGGGAAGAAAGAAAAGACCGATGCGACAAAAGAAATCTGGAATCTCCGTTTATATGTAGCCGGTCAGACCCAGAAATCGATTACGGCCTTTGCCAATTTAAAGAAGATCTGCGAAGAGCACCTCGCCGGAAAATACCGCATTGAAGTGATAGACCTCATAAAAAATCCCCAGCTTGCCAAAGGGGACCAGATTATTGCAATACCGACACTGGTCAGGAAGCTTCCCGAACCGATTAAAAAAATTATCGGAGATTTGGCCAACACGGAACGCGTGCTGGTGGGACTCGACATCCGTCCTATATCCGGATGAGAAAATCAATTTCGGTGTAACCGCGATGGAGACGAAAAAAAGGAAAACGAGCACCAAGGAATTCGAAAAAGCGGCTTTGGAGCGAGCCCGGGCAACGTACGTTTTTCGGCTGTATGTTACGGGGATGACCCAAAAATCAACCCAGGCCATCGCCAATGTCCGGCAACTCTGTGAAGAACACCTGACAGGCCGCTACGAACTCAAGGTGATCGACATCTACCAGCAGCCCGAGCTGGCCCAGGGAGAGCAGATTATTGCCACCCCGACGCTCATCAAGAAACTCCCCCTGCCACTCCGGAAGTTCATCGGCAACATGTCGGATACGGAAAGATTTCTGGTCGGCATCGATCTGAAACCTAAAAATTCATGAAGACGAAACCATGAATAAATCGGATAGAACACGCCCGCAACTTCTGGATGAGTTGCAGGACGTCACATTGCGGATGATGGAGGCGGAGGAAACGCTGCGCGCCATCCTGAGCGGTGAGGTGGATGGTCTGGTTGTCAAAACGGCGGAAGGAGATCGGGTCTTTACGCTATCGGGCGCCGATCATCCGTACCGAATCATGGTCGAAACCATGAACGAAGGGGCCGTCACCCTGGCCCCCGACGGTACGATCCTTTTCTGTAACCAGCGTTTCGCAGATATCGTCCAGGGGTCTCTTGAAAAAATAATGGGATCGCCAATCTACTCATACATATCGTCAACAGATCTTCCCCTGTTTGAGGCATTGCTTGAGCAGGGTTTAAAGGGAAACGGTAAGGCGGAACTGCCCTTGCTGACCGGAGGTGAAAAATCTACACCGGCCTTGCTTTCCATAAGTTCCCTTCAGCACACGGATATGCCCGGTGCTTTGTGCATGGTGGTGACCGACCTGACGGAGCAAAAGCGCAATGAAGAGATATTGGCAGAGGAAAAACTGACATCTCAAATCCTTAATCAAGCTGCGGAAATATTGGTTCTCTGCGACCCCCAAGGCCGGATCACTCGTGCAAGTCAGTCGACCAACAGGCTCTTCGATAGCAGCCCAATCTTCCGGACATTCGATGAGGCATTTCACCTCCTCTATCCCGACGGAACTCCCTTTGTCCTTCTATCTGCGGTGAGTGACAAGTTCCCCCACACGGTTGAGGTCACTTTAAAGCATGGGGATAAGAAATTTTTTTCCTTTCTATTGAGCGCAAACTCATTGATCACGCATAAAGGTTCCATCGGCATTGTTGTCGTAATGGTGGATGTCTCCGAGCGCAAGAAGATGGAGGTGGAGCTGCAAAAAGCCTATGACGGGCTCGAGCAGCAGGTGGAGGAGCGGACGGTCGAACTTCGGACGGCTCTTTATGAAATTAACAGCTTGAAAGAGCAACTGGAAACCGAGAATATATACTTCCGTCAAGAGATCAAAATGAAACATAAATTTGCCAATATTCTCGGGCAAAGCGATGGTCTCAAGTATGCCCTCTATCGAGCGGAACAAGTTGCTCCCGCGAACACAACGGTCCTCATCCTGGGTGAGACCGGCGTAGGGAAAGAGCTGATCGCTTTTGCCATCCATGACATGAGCCCCCGCAAGGATCGGCCGCTGATCACGGTCAACTGTGCTGCCCTGCCGGGTAATTTGATTGAGAGCGAATTGTTCGGCCGGGAGAAGGGGGCATTTACCGGTGCCGATATCCGGCAGATCGGCCGATTCGAGATCGCCAATGGTTCCACCCTTTGCCTGGACGAAATCGGGGAACTGCCGCTGGAGTTGCAGGCAAAGCTGCTCCGGGTGATCCAGCACAACGAGTTTGAGCGTCTGGGCTCATCCCATACCATCAAAGTGGATGTGCGGATCATCGCGACGACCAATCGAAACCTTGAGGAAGAGGTCCGCAAAGGCCGGTTTCGGCAGGACCTTTACTATCGGCTGAACGTCTTCCCCATCACGGTCCCACCCCTGCGTCAGCGCAAAGATGACATCCCGCTGATGGTCCAGGCCTTCATGGAGCGGTATTCCAGGAAAATGGGCAAGCAGATCACGTCGATTCAGAAAGAGACGCTAAAGGCGCTGAAGGATTACCCATGGCCCGGGAATGTTCGGGAGCTGGAAAGCATCATCGAACGGGCCGTGATCTTGTGCCCCGGGCCGGTCCTGCATCTGGCAGATACACTGGAGATTTCGTCCCCCCCCTTTTCATCCGCCGTGAGGACCCTGGAAGAGACGGAACGAAACCAAATTCTCAAGATCCTTTCTGAAACCCGATGGCACATCGAGGGAAAGGAAGGGGCCGCAGCGATCCTGGGCCTTAACCCGAGCACCTTGAGAGCGAGAATGCATAAGCTCGGGATCGTCCGGCCGGAGACAAAGGAGTCAGATTAATCATCTGTCTGACTTCCCCAATGTATCCCTCAATATATTGAGGTTCCACCAAATATTGAGGCCAACCGAATCATTTCAACCTTTTCTGCTGTTCCCTTCTGTTCATCTAATTCCCTGTTATCAAAGGATGAATCAAAACTTCTGATTTTCCTTCGGCTGTTGGCAGGCCCTTTGCTATTACACTTGTAATCATACGAATGAAGGTCCTTGAATCGTAGCCCCTGAATGGGGGAATCCTGGCTCATACGGAGCTTAGAAAGGAGGCCGGATGACATGCAAATCGGTATATCGCCACAGCCAGTGGTTGCTCTAATCGCGGGAGTCTTGATTCTCCTTGTTCCGAGGCTATTGAATTATATCGTTGCCATCTATCTCATTATCATCGGCATCTTCGGGTTGGTCCGATGATTGGCTTGCGAATCTTCTATTTCTAAAAAATGATCATCTCAGTGCAAGCAAAATGAGGGATATCGCCCACAGGAGGGGATTGGACTTGTCTCCATGATCAGAAAATAAAGGGAAGAAAGGAGAATTGAATATGGAAGAGTATGAAAAACCACCATGTCATTTCTTCATGGGATTATTGATTGGAGGCGCGCTGGGCGCATTGGCAGGCATTTTCTTCGCACCGAAATCCGGAAAAGAGCTGAGGTCTGATATCAAGGAGAAGGGGAGCGAGGTTTTAAAGGATGCAACGGGGATTTATGCCGATGCCAGTAAAAAAGCAAAAAAGATCATCGAGGAAGCCAAGCATCAAGCGGAGGAGTTGAAGAAGGACGCCGAGAGACATCTCTCCGAGGCTCGCCAAAAGGGCAAAGAGATTTTGGCCCGTGTTGAGAAATAAAGGCCTCAAGCCGGTGAAGCGGAGATCAACCGTTGCGGACGTTAACGGAGGGATATAGACATGCTGCGGGTTGTTTTATCGATAGTATTTGCTCTCCTGACTTGTCCGATCTATGCCGGGGAAATCAACTTTCTCGGCGGTTACGGGGCGACCAATAACCCCGTGCAGAGTACCGGAGCATGGCAAGTCCGATACATGGAGGGGCTTGGCGAGCATTTCGCCTATAGTCTTTCGTATGTGAACCAGGGGCACTTTATCTCACACCATCGAGACGGTACGGCCGCCAATCTATGGCTCCGCACAAACCAGATGGACGGGCAGCTATCGCTGGGCATCGGAGCCGGCCCCATATTCTATTATGACACTGTGCGCCCTCCTAACGAACCCGCTGCCGATGTTCACGGTTGGGGGACCATGGTCAACCTGTTGGCAAGCTGGTACACGAAAAATCGCTGGATCTATCAATTGCAGGGTTCCTGGGTCAAGGGTGGCAACAGTTTCGATACCCTATCGGTGCTCGCCGGCATCGGCTACCAGCTCGACCCCCCGCCCTCGCCGGGTCCTGATCTCAAGGCGCCTCGCCAGACCGAGGAAACGACCCATAACGAACTGACGGTCTTTGGGGGTCAAACGGTCGTGAATATCCCGGGTAATGGGAGTTCAACCGCAGGCAGCATTGAATACCGGCGAGGGCTTTGGCGATACGTGGAATGGACCGCAGGAGCCCTTTACGAGGGGAGAAGCACCCTGATCGACCGGTACGGGCTGACCACCCAGCTCTGGTTGGCAAAGCCCTTTTTCGATGACCGCCTGGCTCTCGGCGCCGGTCTTGGTTGTTATTTGGCCCAGGATCGCCGTCGTGAAGATCGCTCTGGCGGATTTTTATCCGGAATCGTCTCGATAACGGCCAGCTACCGACTCGGCTTGCACTGGCTCATACGAGGCACATGGGACCGGATTATCGCGGATTATGACCGGGACACCGATGTTTTTCTGGGCGGTATCGGTTATCGGTTTTAAAGTTTGTAATCCCTGTCTGACTCTCCTCGCAGTATCCCTCAATATATTGAGGTTCCACCAAATATTGAGGCCAAACCAATTGTTTCATACTTCTCCCCGTTTCCCATCTATTAACCTAATCCACTGTTATGAAAGGATGAATCCAGAATACTGATTTTCCTTCGGCTATTGGCAGGCCATTTGCTATCACATTGATAGAGCCAATTGGATCATTCAGGGCGAACGGAGGCTGACATGCAAGAACACACGAATCCACCCGGTTCAGATTCAGATGCGAATTTCCTTGGGTGGCAGAAAACTTCGTCGGGGGAATTTTTCCCTCTCTTCAATATTACGGTGGCAGATCATCCATTGTATCAGTCTACCGTGAGTGATGCGACCTTACGCAGACTGTGTCTGCGGGTTCCGCCCCTGAAGTAGATTGAACCGGATGTGCATGAACAATCAGATAAGATCAATTTGAGAATTGAAGAGAAAGGGAGAAAAAACATGGGTACGATACTGATCGTTATTTTGATACTCGTCCTCGTCGGCGCACTGCCCACCTGGCCCCACAGCAGGAGCTGGGGATACTACCCCAGCGGTGGTCTTGGATTGATTCTTCTCATTTTTATCATCCTGCTGCTGACGGGGCGGATTTGAAGTGAGTTTGAACTCATTTTTGGGGAAGGGGGGTAGAACGTAACGAAGGGCTAATGTGCGAAAGTTGAGTCATTTGGTTTATAACCTTTTAGCGCTTACAAGCTTTTAAAAATTGACCTTATAAGGAGACAGATCATGAAACAAAAGGCTTATCAATTTGCTTTACCGGTTACACTCGTTGTTGTGATGGTGGCGTTTCTATCCGTTATCTTTTTCGCCAATGCAAATCTTTCTTTTGCAGCCTCCGGTAAAATGAAATCATCGGCAGTTGTTAGAACCTCTGCGGTCGAGTATACGGAGGCCCAGATCAAACAGCTTGAAGGTGCGCTCAATATCACCGAGGCGCAGAAAGAATTATGGAATAACCTTACTCAGGTAATGCGGGAAAATGCGAAGGACATGGACACCTTTACCTATGCCCGTACCCAGGAGAGGGCTGAAGGCACCAAGACGATGAATGCTGTCGAGCGCATGAAATTCCACAGTCAAATTACCAAAACCCAGTTAGATCAACTGGAGAAGCTCATCCCGCCTTTCGAGGCCCTTTATTCCAGTATGTCGGATCAACAGAAGAATATTACCGATATCGTATTCCGGACAGGGAAACATGGAAAGTCCAAGGGAAAATAATCGGCAATACGACCTAAAGATGACGCCAAACCGGCAATTGGAATTGATCCAAAGAATGGAGTATCTCTATGAAAACATCAAGTACATGGAATTTTCGATCCATTGCGGGCAAGATTATGATGGGGCTTGTTTTATCCGCAATGATCGGCAGTATAGACGTGGCGCCGGCCCTCGCCAAAGATGACCAGAAACGTATGGGAAAACATGACAACGGCCGTTACGAGCACAGAGGGCGCGGGTATGACCGCAACCGCCATGTGCAAGGCAGGCGTGACCATCGGCCTTATGGCTACAGGGAACGAGTTTATGTCCCGCCGCGGGTCATCTATGAACCACCGCCACCTCCGGGCTTCAGTATCTTTTTCCCCCCCATATTTATTCATCCCTGAGGGGATTAAAGAGATTGCTTCGCGTCGACAGCCCAGCGTTCAAGCTGAATTGACCTGGGCTGTCGCAAGTAATTCCGTTGTCCACCTCCCTTCCACGTATCCCTCAGTATATTGAGGTTCCACCAAATATTGAGGCCAATCGAATCATTTCATGCTTTTCTGCTGTTCCCTTCTATTCATCAAACACACTGTTATTAAAAGATAAACAGAAGCTTCTGGTTTTCCTTCGGCTATTGGCAGGCCATTTGCTATTACAGGGTCATGATCCTCGTAATTATAAGAATGAAGGTCCTTTCTGAGAAGCGCATGGAGTTGTCGCAGACGATTACTTCACTGTCCGGTTCCATAAGGATGGAGAAGGGATGCCGGCGTTGCGACTTCTGCCAGAGTATCGAGGACGAAAAACGACTCTTTCTTCTTGAAGAATGGGATACCCATAAGAATCTTATGACCCACCTGAAGTCGGAGCGTTTTAGGGTGCTCCGGGGGGCTATGGGCCTTCTCAGAGAGCCCTATGAAATGATGTTCCATACCGTTTTTCATCCGGAGGGGATGGAGGAAATTTAAGGAGCCGAACATGTTTTGGACCATATGTGTGATTCTCTCAATTTTGTGGCTGCTGGGGTTTGTGAGTGGCTACACGGTGGATTATTACATTCATGTCCCGCTGTTTTTTGCCATCATCGCCATGCTGATCCAAATCGAAGATGATTGCAGCGACTATGGCTCCGGCCATACGAGGAACAGGTATTTGAAAAGGCAATTGGTCAGTAGGTCCAGAAGGATTTTGCCGAAGCTGGCCACACAGTCAGGAGAAAAGGTCTCGCAACCCATCGTTTCACCACAAACTTACTGAGAGGAGTAAACGCTATGAAAAAGAGAAATATCGTTATCCATTTTTTGGTGCTTCTTATGATGATCGCCACCTTTGCAGCCTGTGCATCGACACGCACACATGAAAGCGCAGGTGAATACGTTGACGATTCGGTCATCACGGCCAAGGTGAAATCTCTGCTTGCAGCAGATGATTTTCTCAAGTCATTCGAGATCAGTGTCGAGTCTTTCAAGGGCACGGTTCAATTGAGCGGCTTTGTTAATTCTCAAAAGGCCATCGATAAAGCGGTTGAAATCGTAAGGGGCGTCAAAGGGGTCGAATCCATAAAGAATAATCTGATCGTGAAGTAGGTGAAGGAGGAATACCATGAAATCCGGAACACAGGACCAGGCGGAAGGCACGTTTCTCCGAATAAAGGGTAAGATCAAGGAGATCGCCGGGGAACTAACCGATAATCCAAAGTTGGAAGCGGAAGGTACCGGTGAAAAGATAGCCGGCGAGGTTCAGGAAAAGATCGGTCAGGTCAAGAAGGTTTTTGGGAAGTAATGAGAGAAGTAAATGGTGTGAAGAGTGTTCATAACCGGATGACCATCGGGTAGTCCGATTCCAGGACCAGATCGAATCTATGATCACTGCCGGCTGGTGCGAGGTGCGCAAGCCGGCAGTGGATCTAAGGTAAACTGAAAGGAGAATGATATGTTGTGGACGATCGCTTTGATACTGATCATTTTGTGGGCGTTGGGGTTGGTGACCGGCTATACGATAGGTTCTTTTATTCACATCCTGCTGGTTGTTGCCATCATCGTCGTGCTGGTTAGAGTCATTCAGGGGCGACGAGTGTTGTAAAGCAGTCCTCTTGTCTCATTAAAGCTAAGGAAACGGGAGGTTCTATGAGACCAAAGATCATCATTGCGATCATACTGATCGCCCTGGGAATCGCTGCGTTCGCATATCAGGGCATCACCTACACGACCAGGGAGAAGGTCGTCGATATCGGGCCCATCCAGATTACTGCCGACAAAACGAAAACGATTCCACTGCCGCCGATCGTGGGTGGTATTGCGCTCGTGGGCGGTATCGTGCTGCTGGTTGTGGGAAGCAGAAAAGGCTAAGAGGTAACGGTTATCCTTTCCCGGATGAAACATGGCGGCCGCCGTTGATCCGAATCCTGGATTTCTGAGAGACCCGATTGGGCGTTTGGTGAAGAGTTCAAAAACAACAGTAACACCGGTAATAGGAGAATGTACCATGAAAGCAATATATCGTGTAGCGGTGATGGCGGCTATGGTCGCTCTGTTGACGAGTATGCCTGTGTACGCGTCCGAGATGGATGACCGCATCGAATCATCCGCCAGGGACTCGTATGTGTTCAAGACCTACCTTAAGGGTGATGATATCAGAATCCAGTCCAAGGATGGCGCCGTCACCTTGACGGGGGTCGTCTCCGAAGAATCCCGCCGAGGATTGGCCAAGGAGACCGTAGCGGGACTGCCCGGGGTCATAAGCGTGGACAACAGACTGGAGGTCAAAGGTGCGTCTCCTACCCCAAACTCGGATGCTTGGCTCGGTGAGAAAGTGAAAACCACCCTCCTGTTTCATCGCAGCGTGAGCGCCGTCACAACCGAGGTTGGCGTCAAGGATGGTATCGTGACCCTGCGAGGCGATGCTGCCAGTCAGGCGCAAAAGGAATTGACGACCGAATATGCCAAGGATGTCGAAGGGGTAAAAGGCGTAAATAATGAGATGACCGTGTCAAAGTCTGCGGAAATGACGATGGCAAAGGTGGTCGCAAAGATTGATGACGCGTCCATCACCGCCCAGACCAAGATGACATTGCTGCTCCATCGCTCGACCAGTGCCCTCAGCACCAAGGTCGAGACGAACGATGGAACGGTCACGATGTATGGCAAGGCCAGCAACGTAGCCGAAAAGGACCTGGTCACCAAACTCGTCAACGACATAAACGGTGTGAAGAGCGTAAATAACCGGATGACCATCGAGTAGTCGTCCAAGAATGAAGAAGTTGCATGCAGTGGAATGGATGAATGAATCTTAACAACCAAAATGAAAAGGAGATCTTGCTATGAAAAGAATCAGCGATGGATTCATTTTTTTGTTGATGTTTTTTATACTGATTACGGGTTGCGCGACATTTAGGCCGGTTGATCTTAACCCGCAGATCAAATCAGGGCAATTGGTTCAGAAAACGGACAATTTCATTGTCCTCTTTGACAGATCTGCTTCCATGAATACGTTGCACGGCACGCCGATGGTCACTGAAGCCACTCGCCTGATCCATGCAAAAGATACTGCAAAAAACATGATCGCGACGATTCCGGAAATCAAGCTGAATGCAGGGCTCAGGACCTTCTGGTCCGAAGAAACGGCTCTGATTTATGGAATGAAGTCCCTTGTGAAAGAAGATTATACGAAGGCAATCAACTCCATCGAAAATGTCTACGGTAGAACCCCGATGGGAAATGCGATTACAGCGGCAGGCAATGATCTCAAATCGGCGGCGGGTAATTCGGCCATGATCATTGTCAGTGATTTTTCTGAAATTCCGGGTATCGATGACATCAGACCCGCAACTGTCATGGAGGCCATAACCAAAGTGAACGCGGAGTATGGCGACAAGCTCTGCGTTTATGCCATTCAGGTAGGATATACTGCCGATGGGAAAGAACTTTCAGAACAGATTGTGCAGAATGTTGAAGGCGGATATACCGTAAATGCTGATAGGCTCGTAACCCCGGCAGCCATGGCCGCTTTTGTGGAAAAAGTAATCTCCGGAAATTGTTCTCGTTATCCAAAACTGGTTGCAAAGCCCGTGGAGAAGGTCGTTATCCTTGCGGCTGAGCCGAAGGTTGAGGAGAAAGTCGCTGCCGCCGTGGCGGAAACAAAGGTTGAGGAAAAGGCCGTTGCCGCTGTAGTGCAGCCGAAGACGGAAGAAAAGGTCATTATCCTCATCCTTGCCTTCGAGGACATCCATTTTGATTTCGATAAGTCGACACTGAAGCCGGAAGCGCAAACGATCCTGAAAAGGAATATCCAGATTCTGAAAGATAACCCAAAAGCCAAGGTCCGCGTTGCAGGGTATACCTCTGCCTCAGGCACGGATGCATACAATCAGAAGTTAAGCGAAAGAAGGGCAAATGCCGTCCATGATTACCTCATTAACGAAGGTGTCATTACACGGGACAGGCTTTCCACAATCGGCTATGGCGAGACAAACCCGGCAATGTACGAAGCCGCTCCTAAAGAGATTTACTCAAAAGAAGCAAAGGCAAACATGAGAGTTCTTTTTGAAATCATCGTGCAATAGGAGCGCGAGGGCAGGGGTCCGGAAAGGTGTTTCACATTGATCCGGATCCTTGTATTTGAAACAAAATAGCCCGGAAAAGGTTACGGTAGTCAGAGCCGGTCAGAAGGCGGCAGGCAGAAAAACCGGTGGCCTCCAGGAGAAATCTTTCTGCGATAGCAGCGGATTTCAGCGTCGAGAAAGGAGTATATACGATGCGAAAATTCTTTTTAGGGCTGCTCCTGGCCGCGTTTCTTCCCTTTATCGTAGGATTTGGCGACCTGCCGCCGGATAAGAGTATCGAACCGGTCACCACCAAAGAAACCATTCTCTTCCCTCAGGGCCAACTGTTTTACCCCCCGATGGCAAACCCGAAGGAGCCCCGTACCCATGTTACCTACCTCCACCTCAAGCTCCCCGTGAGCAGTTTCAACGTTGGTTCGGTCGGATTCGGTGATAGCTTTGGCCTGGTGAGCACGCCCGGCTGGGGCAAGGCGGACAACTGGCAGCTCAGCGTCAGCGGGGCGGTCTTTGCCCAGTTCAATCTGGACTCCAGTTCCAATGACCTGATCAATGCCGACTATGTCATCGGCTTTCCGCTAAGCTACCGGAACGGTCCCTGGTCGGCGCGGGCGCGCCTCTTCCATCAGTCCTCCCACCTGGGGGACGAGTTCCTCCTCCAGCCACAGAATCCGGAGCTGAAGGCAACGCGTATAAATTTAAGCTTCGAGACCATTGAACTGCTCGGCGCCTGGGAATGGGAGGGGCTCCAGTTCACCGCCGGTCCTTCGTACATCCTCCACACCGACTCCGACCTCAAGCGTTACAGTGTTCAGGCAGGCATTGATTATCAAAGCAGGGAGCCGGTCTTCAAACCGACGATGCGCCTGTTCGCCGGTGTGCTGTGCCATGCCTGGGAGGAAACCGACTGGAACCCGGACGTTAATGTCAAAGCCGGTATCAACATCCGCAGCCCCTATACCGAAAAACGGGCCATTCAGATTTTCGGCGAATATTACCACGGCAATCTCCCCTTCGGCCAGTTCTACAAACTGCGGGCAGAGTACTATGGTGTAGGAATTAACTTTTCATTTTAATCATATACACTAATTCAAAAAGATAGTATGAATTATAATACCTATCGTTCTCAGCTCGGAATGAAGCAACGACTCGGAGACCAATATGGCGGCAAATGGGGAAAAAGCACCACTGGAAGATTTAAAGGAGAGGGTTCGTGCGCTATTTGCTTCCGGGGACATACAGAAAAAGAAAGGTGCCTTGCCCCCCAAGACGCATTTCAGTATCTGGTATTTCCTGCTTACCTTCTTGCTCATTATTTATCTGCAACAATACTTTGTTTCGCCCAAGGTGGAGACGATTCCCTACAGTCAATTCAAACAGAACCTCGTTCAAGGCAGCGTGACGAAATTGATCATCGGCCCGGAACATATCAATGGAACGCTCAAAGGCAAAGACGATAAGAGGGAGCAGGACTTCACCACGATTCGGGTGGATGATCCTAACCTGGTCAAGGAACTGGATGAGCACAAGGTCAGATACTCCGGACTCTACGAGAGTAAACTGATAGGCACGATTATCTCCTGGATTATTCCCCTCGGCATTATGTTCCTGATCTGGCGGTATGCCATGAAAAGGATGGGGACGGGGGGGATGGGCGTGATGTCTTTCGGCAAGAGCAAGGCCAAGCTTTTTGCGGAGAATGAGACAATGGTCACCTTCGCCGATGTGGCGGGCATCGATGAGGCCAAAGAAGAACTCCAGGAAGTAGTGGAGTTTTTGAAGAATCCGGCAAAATTCCAGAAACTGGGAGGGAGGATCCCCAAAGGGGTGCTGCTGGTTGGCCCGCCGGGGACCGGTAAAACCCTTCTGGCCAAAGCGGTGGCCGGAGAGGCCAAAGTGCCGTTCTTCAGCATCAGCGGGTCCGAGTTTGTGGAGATGTTCGTCGGCGTGGGGGCATCGCGTGTTCGCGACCTTTTCTCTCAAGCCGCCAGTCAGGCCCCCTGCATCATCTTCATCGATGAACTGGACGCGCTGGGGAAGGCCCGGGGAGTGAACGCCTTTGGCGGAAATGATGAACGGGAACAGACACTCAATCAACTCCTGGTGGAGATGGATGGATTCGAATCGAACAAAGGGGTCATCATCATGTCCGCCACCAACCGGCCGGAAATACTCGATCCCGCCCTGTTGCGTCCGGGAAGGTTTGATCGGCAGGTTTTGCTGGACCGCCCGGATATAAACGGGAGGGAGGCCATCCTGAAGATCCATTCGAGGAAGGTTCTTCTGGGTCCCGATGTCGATCTTCGCAAGATCGCCGGTCTTGTTCCAGGCTTTGCGGGAGCGGATCTGGCGAACCTCGTCAATGAAGCAGCCCTGCTGGCGGCCCGGAAAGACAAGGAAACGGTCGGGGCGGCGGAGTTCGATGCGGCGATCGACCGGGTGGTGGGCGGGCTGGAGAAAAAGAACCGGGTGATGAATCCGCAGGAGAAGGAAATTGTGGCCTTTCATGAGTCCGGACATGCCATTGTGGCTGAATCCGTCAAACACGCGGACCCGGTGCACAAGATATCCATTATTCCCCGCGGTGTTGCAGCGCTCGGATACACGCAGCAGCAACCCACGGAGGACCGCTACCTGATGACACGCCCCGAGCTGCTGGACCGGCTGGCCGTTCTTTTGGGGGGGAGGGTGGCGGAGGAACTGGTCTTCGGAGAGATATCCACGGGGGCGCAAAATGATTTGCAGCGGGCAACAGCCATTGCCCGGTCCATGGTGGCGGAATATGGAATGAGCGATCGCCTGGGACTGGTGACCTATGAGTCTCCCCGTCAGCCTATGTTTCTCCCGGAAAACTATACCCCCAATAAAACCTACAGCGAAACCATGGCAACCCAGATTGACGTGGAAATCTCCACCGTGATGGAACAGACCCATCAAAGGGTGCGCAACATTCTGTCTGAACGCCGGAAAGTCCTGGATAAACTCGCCCATCTCCTATCAGAGAAGGAAATCGTACAGGGGGAGGAGCTCAGACAACTGTTATCAGAGTCGGCCAACCAAGGCAGCAGCGCCTAAGCAGCGTCTCTTTCCCCTTGTATTTTAACTTTAACAGGTCATTATAAAAGGCCGCTGCTGCCATTGCGGCTGGTTTATCGATACTACTCCTTTAAAAGGCTTGAAAATGAATATGAACAGCAAGAACGTTCCCGGGATTCTGTCCCATGTGGGGACAAGACTTCGCGGAAACGGTTTGGCAAAAAAGTTTGCCTGTGCCGAGCCGCCGCTGCGAGCGGAGTTATTCAGTGCCGATCAAATGGAGCAACATGGCAAGACGCTCGCAGACTCACATGCGTTGCGTCCCGGACACGCTCCCGATCGCCTTTTGACACGACTGGCCGAGAATGAAGGCCTCCTGATTGGCGTCCAGAATTTGATTACGGAGGCGGTTAAGGCAAACCGCCGGATTACGCCTGCCGGGGAATGGCTGCTCGACAACTTCTATCTGATTGAAGAGCAGATACGCACCGCCCGGAGGCATTTGCCGAAGGGGTACAGCCGGGAACTCCCTCGCCTGATGAATGGTCCGTCGGCTGCCCTGCCGCGCGTGTATGACATTGCGCTGGAGATGATCTCCCATGGCGATGGGCGTGTCGATCCGGAGATTCTCGGCAGATTTGTCGCAGCCTACCAGGCCGTCACTTCCCTGAAGTTAGGCGAATTGTGGGCCATTCCCATCATGCTGCGCCTGGCCCTGATCGAAAATCTCCGACGCATTGCTGCCCGGATTGCTACCGATAGAATCGACCGCAACCTGGCCGATTATTGGGCCGACCAGATGACGGAGAGCGCCACGAAGGACCCGAAGAGTCTGATTCTGGTGATCGCAGACATGGCAAGATCAAACCCGCCGCTGGTGAGCTCGTTTATCGCGGAAATTACACGCCGGCTGCAGGGACAGGGTCCTGCTCTGTCATTGCCGCTTACCTGGCTTGAGCAGCGGCTGTCCGAGTGCGGCCAGACGGTCCAGCAACTGGTGCAGGCGGAGAATCAACAACAGGCTGCCGATCAGGTATCCATGAGCAACAGCATCGGCAGCCTTCGATTCTTGAGCGCGATGGACTGGCGGGAGTTCGTCGAGGCGATGAGCGTTGTCGATCAAGTGCTGCGCGAGGATCCTGAAGGCGTTTACGAAAAAATGGATTTTTCTACCCGTGACCGTTACCGCCATGTCGTGGAAAAGATGGCGAAACACAGCCGGTTTTCCGAGAGCGAGGTGGCGCGCATGGCAATCCGGCTGGCGCATGAGGGTGTGGATGGGAAAGGCAGTGATGATCGCGCGGCACATGTCGGTTTCTACCTGATCGACAAAGGATTGCCCCAACTCGAACAAGCGCTGGAGGTAAGCCATTCCCCGTATGAGCATCTTCAGAGATGGAGCCGCCGGTTTCCTTTGCTCCTCTATCTGGGTACAATCGCGCTGATGACGGCGATCTTCGTCGGGGGTTTTCTGGCAAAGGCGCATGACGGTGCGTTGCCGGGATGGGCAATGGCCCTGATCGGGCTCCTCTCGGCTCTTGGCGTAAGCCGGCTTGCCGTTGCGCTGGCGAATTGGCTGGCGACGCTGCTGGCGACACCCCATCCGCTGCCGCGCATGGACTTCTCCAAAGGGATCCCACCGGAATCCCGTACGCTGGTCGTGGTTCCGACGATGCTCAGAAGTACGCAGAATATAGAGGATCTGATCGAGGCGCTTGATGTGCGGTTCCTGGCAAATCGGGACGCTAACCTGCACTTCGGCCTGTTGACCGATTATCGAGACGCCGAGGAGGAAACGCTCCCTGAGGACGAACCGCTGTTGCGGCTTGCCCGGCAAAGGATCGAAGAGCTGAATAACAAGTACGGTCATTCCCGAGGCGACACCTTTTTCCTTTTTCATCGCCCCCGTCGGTGGAATCCCCAGGAGCGGATCTGGATGGGTTACGAGCGCAAACGGGGGAAACTTGCGGAATTGAATGCTCTCCTGCGCGGCGGGGAAAATGCGGGGGATCGTTTTTCCCTCGTCATCGGTGACGTCACAGCCTTATCGAACGTGAAGTATGTGATCACCCTGGACACGGATACGCAACTGCCGCGCGATGCGGCGTGGCAGTTAGTGGGCGCGATGGCGCACCCGCTGAATCATGCGCGGTACGACGAAGACAAGCAGCTTGTCTGCGAGGGATACGGCATCCTCCAGCCACGGGTAGCCGTGAGCGTGCCCGGCATAAATCGTTCGCGGTACGCAGCCATGTGCGGAAGCGAGCCCGGTATCGATCCCTATACGCGTGCAGTTTCCGATGTTTACCAGGACCTGTTTGGTGAAGGCTCGTTCATCGGCAAGGGCATTTACGAGGTTGATGCCTTCGAGCGAACGCTCAAAGGACGTTTCCCGGAGAACCGGATCCTCAGCCACGATCTTCTGGAAGGGTGTTACGTGCGTGCGGGGTTGTTGAGCGATGTGATGCTCTATGAGGAATATCCGCATCGCTACAATGCGGACGTGAACCGTCGGCATCGTTGGATTCGCGGCGATTGGCAGCTCGTGCGATGGTTATTGCCGAATGTTCCCTGTCCCGATGCGCGTCTTCAAAAAAATCCGCTCTCATGGCTGTCCCAATGGAAGATATTCGACAACCTGAGGCGCAGTCTCTCACCTGCGGCGTTGACACTCCTTTTGCTGCTGGGCTGGACGGTCTTGCCGTCGGCCTGGTTCTGGACCCTGTCGGTGCTCGGAATCATCCTGATCCCGTCTCTGCTTGCCTCTCTTCTGGATGTGCTTCAGAAGCCGGACGATATGCTTCTGGGACAGCACCTCGCTGCCAATCTGCACTCCTCCGGCCGGCGCTTCGCTCAGGCTGCATTTGCGCTCATCTGCCTTCCCTATGAGGCATTTTTCAGTCTCGATGCGATTGTGCGCACGGGCTGGCGGATGCGGGTCACACACAAGCGGCTTCTCGAATGGAGTACGGCGGATGAACGATATGGCAGTGACCGTACGGACCTCGGTTCTTTTTGCCGATCCATGTGGATCGCCCCGGTTCTTGCCGGTGCCGCGGTTGTCGATCTGGCACTTTCGCGGCCCCTGTCATTGGCGGCGGCCTGGCCGATACTGTGCCTCTGGTTTGTCTCTCCTGTTGTTGCCTGGTGGATCAGCAGGCCGGTTGCCCGCCGCGAAGCAAGGCTGACGGCTGACCAGATCACCTTTCTCCGGAAGCTTTCCCGCAAAACCTGGGCGTTTTTCGAAACCTTCGTCGGCCCGGAAGACCACTTTCTGCCCCCGGACAATTTTCAGGAGCATCCCGCTTCCGTAATTGCGCATCGCACGTCGCCGACCAACATGGGCCTGGCCCTTCTCGCAAATTTGTCCGCCTACGACTTCGGCTACATCCCGGCGGGACAACTCATCAAGCGCACGGCAAATGCACTTCATACCATGGAAGCATTGGAACGTCACCGAGGCCACTTCTACAACTGGTACGACACGCAATCCTTGCAACCGCTGCAACCTACCTACATCTCGACCGTTGACAGCGGAAACCTTGCCGGCCATCTGCTGACCCTTCGGCAAGGACTACTCGCACTTCCCGACGACCGGATTCTGCAATCACGGGTGTTTGAGGGAATCGGCGACACCATCTGTGTCATGGAGGAGATGGATGGCAAAACCGCTGACCAACTCGGTCAACTGCAAAAATTGCTGAAGTCTGCAATCGATTCCCCGCCCGCCACGCTTGCGGCGGCGCGACGGTACCTTGATCAGTTGGCAACGTCCGCCGCAAAAGTGGTCACCGGCGACCATGTTCCCGATGCCAACCCCGAGAGCCGGTCGCTGTGGTGGGCGAATGCCCTTGCCGGGCAATGCAGGGCCGCCCTCGATGATCTGACGTTTCTCGCGGCCGGGACATCATTGCCGGCATCGCCGGAGGGGCTCCGCGAGATGCCGGGGATCGATGAAATTCCGACGCTCCGCCAGTTGGCCAACCTTGAAAAAGGGGCGGAGGCAAGCCGGCGCGCCGGAGCGAGGATCAGGGCTATTGAAGGGCTGGCACGGCGAATCGACGAACTCGCCAATAACATGAAATACGACTTTCTGTTCGACGAGGCACGCAATCTCCTGGCGATCGGGTACAACGTCGGCGAACGTCGGCGGGACCCGAGTTACTACGATCTGCTGGCTTCGGAAGCGCGGTTTTGCAGTTTCATAGCGATTGCGCAGGGTCAGTTGCCGCAGGAGAGCTGGTTCGCCCTGGGACGACTGCTGACCACCGCCGGTGGGGAACAGATCCTCCTTTCGTGGAGCGGTTCGATGTTCGAATACCTCATGCCGCTCCTGGTGATGCCGACGTACGAACACACACTGCTCGACCAGACCTGCAAGGCAGCGGTGGCCCGGCAGATCGAGTATGGGAGAAAACGCGGGGTGCCCTGGGGTTGTTCGGAATCCGGCTACAACGCAATCGACGTTCATCTCAACTACCAGTATCGCGCCTTTGGCGTCCCCGGCCTGGGTCTCAAACGCGGGCTCGCCGAGGATCTGGTCATTGCACCCTATGCCACGGCGCTGGCGCTGACGGTAGCGCCCGAAGAGGCATGCCTCAATCTCGAGCGACTCGCGGCCGAAGGCTTTATGGGAACATACGGCTTATATGAAGCAATCGACTACACCCCAACACGTCTTCCGCGCGGCCAAACCAGCGCCGTGGTCCGCTCCTTCATGGCACATCATCAGGGCATGAGTTTCCTCTCTCTGGCCTATGTGCTTCTGGACCGTCCGATGCAGAAGCGATTTGAGTCGGAACCCATGTTCCAGGCGACCATGCTGTTGCTCCAGGAGCGAATCCCCAAGGCGACGGCATTTTACGCGCACACCGCCGAGTTCTCCGACCACCATGCAGAATCCATGGGCGCAGAGGCGCCGGTGCGTGTGTTCGGCAACCCGAACACGCCGAAACCGGAAGTGCACTTCCTGTCAAACGGCAGATACCACGTGATGATCACGAACGCAGGCGGCGGGTACAGCCGCTGGAAGGAGATGACCGTCACCCGCTGGCGCGAAGACAGCACCTGTGATCATTGGGGCACGTTCTGTTACATCCGCGATGTGACGAGCGGGGAGTTCTGGTCAACGGCCTATCAGCCGGCGCTCAAACAAGCGGATGCGTATGAAACGATCTTTTCGGAGTCGAAAGCGGAGTTCCGTTGCCGCGACCACAACCTCGACACGCATACGGAAATTGCCGTTTCCCCCGAGGATGACATCGAGTTGCGCCGCATCACCATCATCAACCGTTCGGGGAAACGTAGAGTCATTGATGTCACGAGTTATGCGGAGGTCGTCCTCAACTCGCCGGCCGCAGATGCGCTCCATCCGGCATTCAGCAATCTCTTTGTTCAAACCGAGATCCTCCGCCGGCAACGGGCGATTCTCTGCACGCACCGGCCCCGCTCCCAGGGCGAGCACGCTCCCTGGATGTTTCACTTGATGGCCGTGCACGGCGCGGACATCGGAGAAATCTCTTATGAGACCGACCGCCTGCGATTCATCGGCCGCGGAAATACGGTTGCCGATCCGCAAGCGATGAGGGATGCATCGGCGCTCTCCGGCAGTGAGGGCTCCGTGCTGGATCCAATCGTCTCGATCCGTTACCGAATCACGCTCGATGCGGAAGAAACGGCAACGGTCAATATTGTCTCCGGCATCGGCGAAACCCGCGACGCAGCCTTAAGCCTGGTCGAGAAATACCAGGATCGGCGTCTCGCGGATCGGGTCTTCTATCTGGCGTGGACACACTGCGATGTCTTTTTACGACAGATCAATGCAACGGAGGCCGACGCGCAGCTCTACGGAAGCCTCGCCGGCTCGGTGATCTATGCCAATGCCTCGCTGCGCGCCGACGCGAGCGTCATCATCAAGAATCGCCGCGGGCAATCCGGTCTCTGGGGCTACGCCATTTCCGGCGATTTGCCGATCGTACTTCTGCGGATTGAAGATCCGGCCAATATTGACTTGGTGCGTCAACTGATACAGGCCCATACGTACTGGCGCTTGAAAGGGCTGGCGGTAGACCTGGTGATCTGGAACGAAGATCACGCCGGTTACCGGCAGCAACTCCAGGAACAAATCATGGGGCTCATTGCCGCCGGCGTCGGAGACCACTTGACGGATCAACCGGGCGGTATTTTCGTAAGGCCTGCGGACCAGATATCGAGCGAGGAACGCATCCTGCTCCAAACGGTCGCCCGCGCCATCGTTACCGACAGCCGGGGGATGCTGGCCGACCAGATCAACCGGAGAAGCCTCGTAGAATCAACCGTACCGCGCCTCACGCCGACCCGGACGGACCGTGCCGTCTTCCCGGCGGTTGCCGCCATGCCCCGCCACGATCTGCTTTTTTTCAACGGACTCGGCGGATTCACCCCTGATGGCCGCGAGTACATTATTACAACCACGCCTGATCAGGTGACGCCGGCGCCATGGGTGAATGTCCTGGCGAATCCGCATTTCGGGACCGTCATCTCGGAAAGCGGCTCTGCCTACACCTGGTCCGAGAACGCCCACGAGTTTCGCCTCACTCCCTGGTATAACGATCCCGTGAGCGATGCGAGCGGGGAGGCGTTCTATCTCCGCGATGAAGAGCGCGGCCACTTCTGGTCCCCCATGCCGCTGCCCAGCCGAGGGGTGACGCCTTACGTCACCCGGCACGGATTCGGCTACAGCGTCTTCGAGCATACGGAACGCGGCATCCGCTCCGAGGTATGGGTTTACGTGGCCATGGACGCATCACTCAAGTTTACGGTATTGAAGGTCAGAAACGAGTCAGGCAGATCACGCCGGCTCTCCGCTACCGGATATGCGGAATGGGTTCTGGGAGATCTGCGGCCCAAAACGACCATGCATGTGATCACCGAAATGGACGCCGTGAGCGGTGCGCTTTTCGCGCGGAACCCTTACAATACGGAGTTTCCCGACCGGACTGCCTTTTTCGACGTGGACGAAGCGACCCGGACGGTCAGCGGCGATCGGACCGAATTCCTGGGGCGCAACGGCACGCTTGCGAGCCCGGCCGCGATGACCCGGTTGCGGCTCTCCGGCAGGGTAGGGGCGGCCTTGGACCCCTGCGCAGCGGTCCAGGTTTCCTTTGAACTGGCGGCCGGGCAGGAACGTGAAATCGTCTTCAGGCTCGGCGTAGGGCGGGACGCCGAGGACGCCGGCAACCTGGTGCGTCGCTTCCGGGGATCTGCCGCCGCGCGCAACGCGCTCGAAGAGGTCTGGCAATACTGGCAGCACACGCTCGGTGCAGTGAACGTGGAAACACCCGACCAGTCCCTCAACATATTGACCAACGGCTGGCTCTTGTACCAGACGCTGGCATGCCGTCTGTGGGCGCGCAGCGGCTACTACCAGTCCGGGGGCGCCTTCGGATTTCGCGACCAGTTGCAGGACGTAATGGCGCTCATCCATACCAAGCCGCGTCTCGTGCGTGAGCACCTCCTTTTTGCCGCAGGCCGTCAGTTTCCCGAGGGAGATGTACAGCACTGGTGGCATCCTCCTCAAGGCCGCGGCGTGCGCACACACTGTTCCGACGATTACCTCTGGCTGCCGTCGGTGATGTGCCGCTACGTCCGGAGCACCGGAGATTACGACGTATTGGATGAGACCATCCACTTCCTCAAGGGCCGCCCGATCAACGAGAAGGAGGATTCCTATTACGATCTGCCCGGCCGGTCGAAAGAAGCGGCCAGTTTGTATGAACACTGTGTAAAGGCCATTCGGAGAGGGATCAACTATGGCCAGCACGGATTGCCGCTCATGGGTTCCGGCGACTGGAACGACGGCATGAACATGGTGGGTGCAGAGGGAAAAGGCGAAAGCGTCTGGCTGGGCTTTTTCCTCTATGATGTGCTTATGCAATTCACTGAGGTTGCCCGCAGGCATGGCGATCTGCCCTTTGCCGAACGGTGCGAGGCAGAGGCGGCTCAGATGCGCCGGAACATCGAGCAGCATGGTTGGGACGGCGGGTGGTACCGCCGCGCTTACTTCGACGACGGCTCGCCGCTTGGGTCGGCGAGCAATCCCGAATGCCGGATTGATTCGATTCCGCAAAGCTGGTCTGTTCTCTCCGGCGCAGGTGATGCCGAACGCGCACACATGGCCATGGAGGCGGCGGATCAGCACCTTATCCATAGAGACCAGGCGCTGATTCAAGTCCTGGACCCGCCCTTCGACAAGTCTGCTTTGAATCCCGGCTACATCAAGGGATACGTCCCCGGCGTGCGGGAGAACGGCGGGCAATACACCCACGGGGCGATCTGGATGGCGATGGCTTTCGCTCAATTGGGCGACAGCCGGCGTGCCTGGGAACTGACGGGCATGATTAATCCGATAAACCATGGGATGTCTCCCGAGACGATTGCGACCTACAAGGTGGAACCCTACGCCGTCGCAGCAGATGTTTATGCGCTCTCACCGCACACCGGCCGCGGCGGATGGACGTGGTACACCGGTTCGGCCGGCTGGATGTACCGGCTGATCGTGGAATCACTCCTGGGGCTCCGGCTTTCGGCGGATAGATTGAGTTTCGCGCCGCTCCTCCCGGCGGATTGGAAGGGCTTCACGATGCACTACCGTTATCGGGAAACGGTCTACCATATCGCCGTTTTGCGCAGGCAGATTGGCGATGGCGCAGCGGATGTAACCGTCGACGGCGCCCCTCAACAGGATGCAATGATTACCCTTGTTGACGACCATCAGGAACACTCGGTCGAGGTGAGGATATCCGTTTCCGGGACGGGGGATTTCGTCCTGAGCGACAGCCGAAGCCGGTAAACGGCTTTCCGTGAAGGTTTCCGGAGGAGGAAGTGTTGCGCCGGCCGGCCCACTGGTCCAATCAAGGCCACCGCCGGAAGCCTGCTTCAGGGAAGGGGTGATGCGGATCCGGCCGTGATTCTGGGCAGCATGTCCGGCGCATGGGTCAGAACCGTGACCCGGGCGCCGGATCCTTTTTGGGCCAAGGCCGCATCCAGGGCCTCCTGCACGGTGGCAAAATGGCGAAAACCCAGCTTCGCTGCATCCTCAGCGCAGATGCCGTCGGAGACGATCCAGACCTCTTCCCGTTCCTTGACCTGCGCCCAGGCGATCGCCAGCGCGGCGCCCACCTCATCCTCAAGCTCTCTGGTCGCGACCATCTCCCGAAGCCGCCGGGAGCCGTAGGGGGTCATCTCCAGCATGTTGCAGTGCGTCTGGGCGATCCCTTCCTGACAGGGGGTCGCCACGATCACGATTCCCCCCGCCTTGACCGCCAGATCCGACGGATAGAGCGTCTTGTGGGCCTGCCAGAACTCGATATCGCAGGGATGGGAGCTCGACAGCACGATATCGGCCTCCTCCGGGATCGGGACGTCGTAAACCTCCCGGGATCTTGCGACCCCGGCCCTAAACGCCTCCGCCACGTCGCCGAAAAAGGCCTGAACGACTTGGCCGTGCCGGTTGAGGACCGTGTTGAGGATTGTGTTCATCCCGACCTTGCGGGCCATCGCGTCGAGCTCCTCGCGGACGGGATTCTCCAGCACGCCCAGGTAGGAGCGGGGCGCCCGCACCGACAGCAGGTGGGTGTAGGCCGTGGTCTCCTCGCCGGAGACGCCCGGCTGGATGATCTTTGCGCCGCCGGCGTAACCGGGGATGTGGTGGGGGACGATGCTGCCGATCCCCATCTTGAAATCGGCCTCGACGACCGTGCGGTTGATCCGGATGCGCCCCCCGTTCTTTGTCATTCCCAGATCGAGGAGCGCGTCCGGGTCCTTGTAGGGATGGTTGATCACCTTCACGCGGCGGAGCGTCTCGTCACCGAACTTCTCCCTGATCTCGTCGTCCGTCATGAAGCGGTGGGTCCCGAGCGCGATGATCACGCGGATCGCCGCATCGGGTATACCGGCCGCGTTGCACTCGTCCAGCAGAATCGGGATCAGGATGTCCGTCGGTGTCAGGCGCGTATTGTCGTCCGCGATCAGGACCGCGTTTTTCCGGTCCCGGAGCTGCTCCCGTAAGGGCAGGGACCCGATGGGCGAGGACAGCGCCCGCCGGATTTCCGCCGGAACGTCCGCTACCGGCGCTACGTCATGCGGGGAGTAGACCCCGACGAGATTTTTCTCCGGGATGCGGATCTCGACGCTCGTTTCTCCATACGGCAATGTAACATTACGGATCGTCATGCTTTTACTCCAGGATCGAACCCTTCATCGCCGAACCCACCATCCGCCGGTACCGCTCCAACAGCGAACCTTTTGGAACGTTTGTGCTTTCGGGCAGTATCCAGGTCTTTTTCCGTTCTTCCAGAACCTTCAAATCGACCGCCAGTTCCAGTTTCCGCGCCGGGATGTCGATCCGGATCGTGTCTCCCTCCGCGATCAGGGCGATGGGGCCGCCCAGATAGGCCTCCGGCGAAACATGGCCGATGCAGGCCCCCTGGGTCGCCCCTGAGAACCGCCCGTCGGTGATCAGCGCCACGGTCTTGCCCAGTCCCATGCCGATGATGGCCGAGGTGGGCAGGAGCTGTTCGCGCATCCCGGGTCCCCCCTTGGGCCCCTCGTAGCGGATCACGACCACGTCGCCGGGTTTGATGCTCCCGTTAAAGATCGCCTCCAAGGCCTCTTCCTCCCGGTCGAAGACGCGGGCGGGTCCGGAATGGACCAGCATTTCCGGTGCGACGGCGGCGCTCTTGATGACCGCCCCCTCGGGGGCCAGGTTTCCGCGGAGGATGGCAAGCCCGCCCTTGGGGGAGATGGGCGTTTCAACCGGATGGATCACCTCGGGATCCCGAATTTTCCGGCCGGCGATGTTTTCGGCGATGGACTTTCCGGTCGCCGTCAGGCATGCGGGATGGATCATCTGATGTTGGTTCAGTTCATTCATCAGGGCCGGAATGCCGCCGGCATTGTACATGTCGCCGGTGAAGAATTTCCCGGCCGGCTTGAGCAGGGTCAGATGGGGGGTCTTCTCGGCGATCTCGGAGAATTTGTCCATCTCAATCTCGATGCCGACCTCCCGGGCGATTGCGGGAAGATGGAGGCAGGTGTTGGTGGATCCCCCGATCGCCATGTCCACGGCAATGGCGTTTTCGAAGGCGTCGAGCGTCATGATGTCCCGTGGCAGGATATTCCGGTTGTGGAGCTCCATGATCGCCTGTCCCGCGCGCTTCGCCAGCGCGACGCGGGCGCCGTAGGTAGCCGGAATGAGGGCGCCGTCGGTCAGCGTCATGCCGAGCGCCTCGGTCAGCATGTTCATGGAGTTGGCGGTTCCCATCTGGGCGCAGGAGCCGCACCCGGGGCAGGCCACGTGCTCGAACTCGGTCAGATCCGCTTCGCTCATCTCGCCCCGGATCACCTTTCCCTCCGCCTCGATGAGGTCCGTGTAACAGACCTCTTTCCCGCGAAAACGGGTGGTGTCCATGGGGCCGCCGCTCACCAGGATGGCCGGTATGTTGAGCCTGCCTGCAGCCATCAGCATCCCCGGCGTCACCTTGTCGCAGTTGGTCAGAAGCACCATGGCGTCGAAACCATGGGCCGTGACCATCAGCTCGATCAGATCGGCGATCATCTCGCGGCTGAGCATGGGCATCTTCATCCCCTTGTGGCCCGTGGCGATGCCGTCGCAGACCGCAATGCAGGGGAACTCCAGCGGCGTCCCCCCCGCCTCGGCAACCCCCAACTTGATCGCCTGGCAGAGCGCCTGCAGGTGAACATGGCCGGGCACCACTTCATTGAAGGAGTTGACGACGGCGACCAGGGGTTTGTCCAGATCCTCCCGGCAGTGGCCCATGGAATAGAAGAGCGATCGATGCGTGGCGCGGTCGATCCCCTGGGTGACGAGGGAACTCCGCAGGGGACCGCGGGATTTGTTGTCGTGGATCATGGTGCCTCCCGGGTGTTTTTCAACACCCTGTTGATGAATCTCTCCTTCTATCGGCCGCCCCTGATGCCTCAGGGGCGCCGGGGAATCAGGGGAGGGGAAAATGCTTGTCGATCTCCGGGCCGCCGCCGTAGTTCTCTTCCTTCACGGGATAGGCGCCGGAGCGGGCGTCGCGGGTGAAGGCGTTGAAGACCTCGGTGCACTCCGGACCCAGTTTCCGGTACTGCCTTGCAAAGCGGGGCACGAAATCCCCGAAGAGTCCCAGCAGGTCGTAGGCGTTGAGGTTGTAGCCGTCCACGCAGGGGCCGGCGCCCACGCCGATCGTCGTCGCGCGGACCGATTCGGTGATGACCTTCGCCACGCCGCCCGGGATGCACTCCAGAACGATCGCAAAAACCCCCGCCTCATCCAGGGCCAGGGCGTCGGCGATCAATTGGTCCGCCTCTTCCTTGGTTTTCCCCTGAACCTTGAACCCGCCCAGGGCGGATGAGCTCTGGGGGGTGAGGCCGATGTGGCCGACGACAGGGATTCCGGCCCGGGTGATCTTCTGGACGGAGGGTGCCACATACGTTCCCCCCTCCAGCTTGACACAGTCGGCGCCACCCTCCTTGATGATCCTTCCGGCCGAGGCCAGGGCCGCTTCGGGGCTGACCTGGTAGCTCATGAAGGGCATATCCCCGACGACCAGGGTATCGGGGGCGCCGCGCCGGACAATCCTGGTGTGGTAGATGATCTCCTCCAGCGTCACGGGATTCGTCAACGGCAACCCCTGGATGACCATGCCCAGGGAATCCCCCACCAGGATCATTTCGGCGTCGGAGGCTTCGACCAGGCGGGCGAAGACATAGTCGTAAACCGTGATCATCGTGACCTTCTGTGCGTCCTTCTTTTTTTGGCGAAAAGAGGGGATCGTGATCTTTTTCATGTCTGCTCCTTGTGATTGAATCGGAACCTTTCTGTTCGGCGGGGTCGAGTATATGAAGATGGGGTTTGCCTGTCAAGGCAATTGGCAGGCTGTGGAGGGTGTGATAACGAAGTATGGAAAATGGCGCTAAGCGGTCTCTGGGATGCTTTGCGATTGCTTCATTAAAGTCAATAACTGAGGCCAATGCGTGTTTGTAGTAGACCACAACCCATACTGGGCAGTAGCACCTTTCTTTTTTATAAAAATACCAGAACTATTATTTTGAGTATTACCGTATCACTCGGGCATTAGCCCCTTGCATCACATGTTCCGCTTCTGCTCTTGTCGCCCAGTTCCAATCACCGTTGAACCCATGGCATAGCGCTGAATAGGCGGCCGAGAAGTTGATGATGTATTCAGGATCCCGATCCTCGAACATTCCGGTGATTAGTGCCGAAGCAAAACTGTCGCCACCACCGGTCCGATCCTGAATTTCCAAGTTATTGTACTTCTGCGAAATATAATACGTTCCTCGATACAACATCACAGTCTGCCAATCATTCAGCAGCCCGGTTTTGGCATCACGGAGTGTTGTTGCAACCACTTCCAGATTCGGATACATTTCCCTCGCTTTCAGTGCAACACCCTTATAGGTATTGGGATCAATTTTCGAATACCCTGTTGTACTCCCTTCTGCCTTGATCCCAAGCATCTTTTCAAAATCTTCTTCATTCCCGATGAGAACATCGACATACGGGAGGATTTGAAGCATTACTTTTCTTGCCGAGGCGACGTCCCATAAGGTTGATCGGTAGTTCAGATCGAAACTGGTCTTTACATGAAGCTGCTTTGCTGTCTTTAAGGAAGTGATGATTTCGTTGGCAATGTTCTCAGAAAGGGCTGCGGCAATGCCTGTGGTATGGAACCATCTGGTTTGCCCCAAAATATCGTTCCAATCGAAGTCTCCCGGTTGAACGAAACTCAAGGGGGAATAGCCACGGTCATAAACCTGTTTGCTGGGCCTGGGGCCGATGCCAAGCTCAATGAAACAGAGACTGTTCCTTACGGTGCCCTTTCCATCAAAGGGAACAAATTTTACGTGGGAAAAATCAACACCGCGACCCTGTCCGCGAAATTTGATGAAATGTCCCGACCAAACATCAACCAGTTTGGAAACCCACGCTGACTTATACCCCAATGCCGAAACATTTGCGGCCACATTGAGTTCAGCACCGGCCATGGCCAGTTTAAGGCTGTCGGTCTGATCCAGTCTTGCATGATCGGAAGCAACCATACTGACCATGGCATCACCAAAACTCACCAAATCATAGGATTTTTGCATTGCCATTCCTCCTTGTTGACAGTGAAAAAAAACGTCCCGGCAGTTACTTTCCCTCGCCGAAAAATCTTGCATACTTCATGACGACCTGTTTGACATAACCGATTTCTTTCAGAGACAAGGTGGAGAGATGATAATGGGTATTGGAATTCAGAATCTCCTTCATCTCTTGTACGGCAAATTCCGCTATCTCTGTATTGACATTGATTTTGCATATTCCATTGGCAATACAGTCCCGGATGATGTCTTCAGGGGTTCCTGAACCGCCGTGAAGAACAAGGGGGATGGATACTTTTTCTTTAATTTCTTTGAGGATATCAACCCTGATTTTCGGAATACCCTTATACAGCCCATGTACCGTACCGATCGACACGGCAAGCGCATCAACCTGGGTCTGGGCAACGAAGTCAGCAGCCTGATTTGGATCTGTATAGATTTCCCGATCGCTTTGCTCTCCCTCATGGGATTTCATTCCCGCCGCCAGGGAACCCAGTTCAGCCTCTACAGAGATATCGCAGGCATGGGCAAATTGGGTTACCTCCCTGGTATTTTTGATATTCTTTTCGTAACTATAGGCAGAACCGTCATACATCACGGAGGTAAATCCGGCTTTTGCCGCTTTGTAAATGTTCTTTTGGTCCTTGCAGTGATCCAAATGCAACACGACCGGCAGAGGGGTTTTACTCCCAAAGTGCTTTACGATATCAGCGACAATCTCGAAGTCCATATTTTCCAAATACTTTTCTCCGAAAGCGACAATCGCAGGCCTCTGCAGTTCCTCCATACTTTCAAAGACGCCTTTTATGGTTTCATAACTGTAAACATTAAAAGAGCCCACAGCATATTTTTCTGCTCTTGTATCAGAGAGTATCGTTTGTAGATTTACCAGCATATGCGGTTATCCTCCTTATCGCTTTATATTTGCCAACCACTGGGCAAATTCGGGATTCTCGAGTACCGCTGGATTCACGATGAACCGGGCCTTTTCTCCCTTCAGGAATCCTTGAATATCTTCCATGAGCATGAATGGGGAATTCCCCAATGCATCGGCAGTCGTTCCCGCCAGATGAGAAGTCAAGGTCACGTTATCCAAAGTTAGGAACCCGCTATCGGGCGAAATGGGTTCCGTGGTAAACACATCGAGCGCCGCTCCCATAATTTTCTTCTCTTGCAGTGTTTTGAGCAAAGCTTCCGCATCGATCAGGCCGGCTCTGGCCGTATTGATGAGATAGGCCGTGGGCTTCATCAATGCCAGTTCCCTCTCCCCGATCATTTTTTTATTGCCTTCCAGCAATCTTGCATGAAGCGTAACAAAATCACTTTCTTTCAGTAACGTATCCAGGTCGACTTTTTTACATCCCGAAGCGGCAACGAGGGACTCATCGACAAAAGGATCATAGACCAGCCTGGTCATAGAGAAACCGGAAAGTTTCTTGGCAACCAATTGCCCGATATACCCAAACCCGACAATGCCAACGCTCCTTCCCGGAAGTTCCGGAATCACTTCGGTATTGATGAATGTTTTTCTCCAGGTGTTATTTTTGATTGCCAAGTGCGCCCGGGCAATGTTCCTGCATTCCGCAAGCATCATTCCCACGGCAAAATCGGAAACCGCTTGAGCGTTCCTGCCTTCCACATTGAAAACCAGTATCCCGCGTTTGGTTGCTTCCTCGACATTCACATTCTCAAGACCTGCCCGCGATACCCCGGCAATCTTCAGCTTGGGCATTGCATCAAAAACATGACTTGAAACCGGAACGAACAACCCCATGAGTATTTCCCTGTCTTTCCCTTGACTCCGGATCAACTCATCCACCGTTTCTATCTCCGGACCTTTCTTTTCAACCTCCAATCGTCGGAATTGCAACTTATCCCAGTTACTTTCCCAATCCCCGAAAAGGACATCCGTTCCATAATCGGTCATACATTTGTCCCAGGCTTCTTTGAATCTCAACCCTGGAATCATTGCATCTCCCAGTAAGATTGCTTTCAAACTCTGCATTTGTCCAACTCCTTTCTCTGTATGCCTCGTTAACGTTAGAGTTCCTCTTTTTCCCGTCAATCACCGACCTTCACGATGGCCCCTTTTGCCGCAGAGCTTGCCAGCTTGGCGTAAATACCGAGGTAACCGTGTGTGAACTTCGGCTTGGGTCTCTGCCATTTTTCAAGTCTGGCCCCAATTTCCTGATCGGTCAGATGCAAGTGGAGGGTTCCTTTCGGTATGTCGATGGTAATCACGTCTCCATTTTCAACTGCGGCCAGCGGACCCCCGTCTGCCGCTTCCGGTGATATATGCCCGACAAAGCAGCCATTGTTCGTACCGGAGAATCGTCCGTCGGTGATCAAAGCCGTCTTCTTCGCCAAACCCATACCATAGAGATACTTCATCGCTTTATACATCTCGCGCATGCCCGGACCGCCTTTGGGACCTTCATAGCGGATGACGACAACATCTCCCTCTGTGATCCTGCCGGCGAGGATTGCCTCTTCGGCGGCCTCTTCCGAATCGAACACCTTGGATATTCCCGTAAACACGTGCATTTGCGGATCAATTGCAGCCGGCTTTGTAACCGCCGTATCGGGAGCCAGATTCCCCCGGAGAATGGCCAGCGCCTTCTGCGTGCCGAAGGGCTTATCCAGGGTGCTGATCACGTGAAGGTCACGGGGATAATTGTATTGACAGTCCCGCAGGTTTTGCTCCACGGTCTTGCCGGTTACGGTAAGACAATCGCGATGCAGCAGAGGGCTTATTTCCAGCATCACCCGGGGAATTCCGCCTGCACGGTGAAAATCCTCCATATCGTACTTCGATGCCGGATTGACTTTGGCAATTTGCGGCGTGGATTCACTCAGCCTGTCATAGGCCTCCATCATTTTTTCGGCTGATATTCCGAGCTCCGCCGCGATCGCGGTCAAATGCAAAACAGCGTTGGTCGAACCGCCCGTCGCCATCAAGGCGCGAATCGCATTCTCCAGCGATTGATCAGTGATGATCCTGTCCGCATTAAGCCCGCTGTTGACCAAAGCGACAATCGCTTTACCCGTGCTTTCGGCCAGTCTGAGCCTGTCCGCATAAACGGCAGGCGTCAGCGCCGCTCCCGGCAGAGACATTCCCATGGCTTCAGCCAGGCAGCACATCGTGTTGGCCGTCCCATAGAATGCACATGACCCGCAAGTCGGACCGCAGACCTCCTCCAGCCGGTCATACGTCTCAGCGCTGATTTTGCCGCTTTTGAGCATCCCCAAGCCTTCGGTCAGGGTGGTTAAGTCCGATTTCCTGCCATCGAACTCGATTCCTCCCATCATTGGGCCCCCCGGCAGAAAAATGGCCGGGATTTTGAGCCTTGCCGCTGCCATCAGCATGCCGGGAACGATTTTGTCGCATGATCCGAGCAGGACAATACCGTCCAACCGATGGGCTTCAACCATGACTTCGATATCGTTGGCAATCAAATCGCGGGAGGGCAATATGTAATGCATCCCGGTGTGTCCCTGAGCCGTGCCGTCACAGGCCCCGATCACGCCGAATTCAGCCACAGTGCCGCCTGCCCTGTGGATGCCCTTTCGCACACACTCTGCGACCTGCCGCAGGTTGGCATGACCCGGGACCAGTTCATTCCAGGAATTTGCGATGCCCACGATCGGTCTTTCCAGATCGTCTTCTGAATATCCCATGGATTTGAACACGCTTCGGTTAAAACACCCGTCTGGCTTGCCCAAAATATCGCGGCTTCGATAAACCATAGCTCTCCCCGCCTTTAAAGTCTCTCCCTTCGAGATGGACTTATCCTTTCGTTTGCTGTTCATATGTTTCAGCAGACCTTGCTCAGGGACCCATGAGAAGCCCGGGCAGGAACGTGCTCAGCCAGGGCACATAGGTCACGATGGCCAGCGCCACCAGGGTCACGAGGAACGGCGGCCAGATGGCCCGGCTCAAGCGGTCGAGGGACATGCCCGTCATGCCGCAGACCGAAAAGAGGACCGCGCCCACCGGCGGCGTAATCAGCCCCAGGACCAGGTTCAGGCAGATGACGATGCCCATGTGCACCGGATCGATCCCGACGTGGGCGGCAATGGGAGCCAGCACGGGGGTCACGATGACCAGTGCGGGGACGGTCTCCATGGGGATCCCGATGATGATTAAAAAGATATTGGTTAAGAAAAGGATCATATAGGGCGACGTGGTTATGGTGGAGAGCCAGTCGATCACGAGTTGGGGGATCTGGTCCAGTGCGACGAACCAGGCAAAAGGTTCCGACATGGCGATGAGCAGCATCACCATGCCCGATTCCAGGCCCGCCTTGAACAGCACATCGGGAAGGCTCTTGATATTCAGTTTCCGGTAGAAAAAAATCCCCACGACGGCTGCATAAACACAAGCGACGCCGGCCGCCTCGGTGGGGGTGAACATGCCGCTCAGGATGCCGCCGAGAATCAGCACCGGCATGAACAGGGCGGGAAGCGCTTTAAAGCCGGCGATGATCACATCCTTCACCGGGGCTTTCGCATCCAGGGGATATTTACGTTTGACGGCCACGTAGTACATGTAGATCATCAGCAATACGCCCATCAGGATGCCGGGAAATATACCGCCCACGAACAGTGCACCGATTGAAACGTTGGCCGTAACGCCGTAAACGATGAACGGGATGCTGGGGGGAATGATGGGTCCCATGCAGGAGGCCGCAGCGGTCATCGCCGCGGCCACGTCCTCGTCGTATCCGGCCTTTACCATGGCCGGAATCATCACCATGCCGATGGCCACGGCGCAGGCAACCGCCGCCCCGGTAATCGCCGCGAAAATTCCGCAGGCCAGAATGGTGGCCAGTCCCAGCCCGCCGCGTACGGAACCCAGCAGCAAACGGGCGAAGCGTACCATGTCCGCTGTGATGCCACCCTCGGTCATGAGGTTTCCGGCCAGCATGAACAGGGGGATGGCGAGCATGGGGAATGACGCCAGGCCGCCGAAGACGCTCTGAATCAACGAGGTGGTGGATACGCCGCTGTACAGGCCATAGACCAGGGCGCACCCGCCCAGGGCCACAACGATGGGTGCGGAGATGCACAACAGTCCGACAAAGGTGGTCAGGAAGAAGGTCATTGGCATTCTCCTTTGGCTGTGGCGGGTTTAGGTCCCAGGCCGAGGAAGATCAGGAATTCCTCCAGCATGAAAAAGAAGAGGATGAAGAAACCCGTCGGAAGCGCGGCGTAGGGGATGCTCATCACCAGACCGATGGCCGGTGATGTCTGTTTCATGTTATAGAGGGTCTGGTAGAAACCGAAGAAGAACATAGCGGCGAAGAAAAACAGGGAGAAGAGGCAGCTAACCCACTTGAGCGCCTTGGCCATGCCGGGAGGGACCACATCAACCACCGATGTCATGCTGATCATGTAGCCCTTTTTCAACCCTATCGCGCCGCCCAGCATCGAGGCCCAGGCAAGAGAATACATCGAAACTTCGCCGGACCAGATGGTCATGCTTTGAAACACATAGCGTCCGATAACCTCGTAAGGAACGACGATGGCCATGATGGCCATAAACAGGATCGTTCCCCAGGTTCCCACCTTCATCAGAAATTCATTGAACCGCTGCAGCACGCGCATACGCCACTCCCTCTCGGAAAAAAAGAAAGGGAGCCCTTTTGAGGCTGTCCCGAGAAGGGCTCCCCTCCGGTGATCACTTTGCGTTCATAATCTTTTCGATGTCAGCCTTGCTGAACTGGGCGCTGAACTGGCTATATACCGGGTCCATGGCCTTCTTGAAGCTTTCCTTGTCCACGTCGCGAACGATGTTAACCCCGCGTTGGGTCATTTCCTTCATCTTCGCCTCTTCGGCATCGCGGTTGACCTTACGCTGGAACTTGGCCACTTCCATGGCGGTCTTTTTGAACAGAGCCTGGTCCTCCTTGGGCATGGCGTCGTAGATTTTCTTGCTCATCAGGAAAGGAGCCGGAGAGTACACATGTCCGGTCAGAGAGAAATTCTTCTGGCCGGCATCCCAGAACTTGGAGGTGTAAAAGACGGCAACGGGGTTTTCCTGGCCGTCGATCACTTTCTGCTGCAACGCCGTGAACACCTCTCCCATGGCCATGGGGGTGGGGTTCAACCCGGCGGTCTTCCAGGCAGCCAGGTGCACCTTGTTTTCCATGGTCCGGATTTTGAGCCCTTTGCCGTCCTCAGCCTTCTTGACCGCTACTTTGGAGTTGCTCAGGTGACGGAATCCGTTTTCCCAGAAGGCCAGGGCCTTGATCTCGGCCTTGTCAAAGTCCTGGAGCAGTTTTTCGCCGATCGCTCCATCCAGAACCGAGTCCACATGGTTAAAATCCCTGAACAGGAAGGGGAAATCAAGGATGTTGATGGACGGGCTGAACCCGCCCAGAGGACCGGTGGATGTAATCAGCAGGTCGATCGTGCCCTGCTGGAGGCTCTCGGTCATTTCACGTTCGCCCTTGCCCAACTGGTAACTGGGATAAAGCTTGAACGTAATGCGTCCATTGGTTCTTTCCTTGATCAGGTCGGCAAACTTCTGGCACCCGACCAGGTAGGGATGATCAAGGGCCATGACGGATGATATCTTCATGGTGGCCTTGTACTCCGCCGCTGACGCCGTTCCTAACCAGGCAAATACCGTCAGAACTGCTAAACCCAACATAAGCACTCTTTTCATTTCCATTCCTCCTTTGTGATTGAGTTGTTTAACCACCTGCCCCCGACGATCAGGACCTGTAAAATAAGGATCGCCTGGGGAATGAACAACTATTTTCGCTATCACCGGATGGTCTCCGCAGGGACGAAGGGGCCGGTGACCTGCGAGTTCATTGATATGATCGTTATCTTGCGCGGGTCAGCTCCAGGGCCACGTCGACAATCATATCCTCTTGTCCGCCGACCACCTTGCGTTTGCCCAATTCAATCAGTATATCTCTCGGGTCCAGTTTATATTTCTCGGCAGCCCTGGCCGTATGGAGAAGAAAACTGGAGTAGACCCCGGCATAGCCTATTGAAAGAGCAGATTTATCGATCACCTGCGGGCGTTGCATCAACGGCCTGACCACGTCCTCGGCCGCATCCATGATGGCATACAAGTCAACCCCGGTTTCATAACCCATCTTATCCAGGACGGCGACCAGGACCTCCGTCGGGGTGTTGCCGGCCCCGGCCCCCATCCCCGCCAGGCTGCCGTCGACAACATCGACTCCTTCTTCGATCGCGGCGAGGGTATTGCCGATGGCCAGTCCCAGGTTGTTGTGGGCATGAAACCCAGCTTTAACCTTCAGATGGCTCACCAGCAGACTCACCCTGCTTCTGACGTGGTCCGGAACCATGGCCCCTGCGGAATCCACAACATAAACCACGTCGGCGCCGTAGGATTCCATCAATTTGGCCTGTTCCAGAACTTTTTGGGGTTCTACCATATGCGCCAGCATCAGGAAGCCCACCACCTCCATGCCGATCTTTTTGGCCAAATCCATATGCTGGGCGGAAATGTCCGCTTCCGTGACATGGGTGCAAATCCGAGCGACCCTTGCCCCTTCCCGGTATGCCATCTCCAAATCTTCCTTGATTCCAATCCCAGGCAACAACAGCACCGCCAATTTGCTGTTTCCGATGACGGGTTTCGCAGCCTGAAGGAGTTCCCGATCGGAGAGCTTTCCGAAACCATATTGAATGGAAGACCCGCCCAAACCATCGCCATGCGTCACTTCGATCGTATCGATCCTGGCTTTGGCCAGTGCCGAAGTGACTTTGGCGACATTGTCCGCGCTGTATTGATGGCGCACGGAGTGGCTGCCGTCGCGGAGGGTTGTATCCATAATTCGGATTTTTCTCTTCTGTGTCATTGGATCACCCCCTTTTCCAGCATCTTGCACGCTATGGCCTCTCCCGCTGCCAACGCCGCCGAGGTCATGATGTCCAGGTTGCCGGCGTATTTCGGAAGAAAATCTCCGGCGCCTTCCACTTCAACCATGATCGTTACCCGCTTTCCGTCAAAAAAAGGAGGGTGTTTGAGGCGATAACCGGGTACGTACCCGCGAACGGTATCCACCATGGCCTCAATGGAGGCAAGGATGGCCCTCTGGTCCGGTTCCTGTTCAAGCACCACGTAGATCGTATGCTGGTTGAGAATCGGGGGTTCGGCCGGGTTCAAGATGATGATCGATTTGGAGAGTTTTGCCCCCCCGATCACCTTGGCCCCCTTGGCGGTGGTATCGGTGAATTCATCAATATTGGCCCGGGTGCCCGGACCTGCGCTTTTGCTCGGGATTGTGGTGACCGTCTCGGAGTAGGAGACTTCGGTGATCCGTGATACGGCATAGACCATGGGAATGGTAGCCTGTCCCCCACAGGTGACCATATTGATATTTGGCTCTCCCATGGTCGATTTGTTCATATCCACTGCCGGAACAACATAAGGCCCGATTGCTGCAGGGGTCAGGTCGATGGCAATCATCCCCGCTTCCTTGAGAAGGGGGGCATGGACATAATGCGACTTCGCACTTGTGGCATCAAAAACAATTTTGATCGACGGATCGGCCAAAATGGCGTTGATTCCATCGGCAGACGCGGGAATTCCCATTTGCCTGGCGCGCTGAATCCCCTCGGACTCCGGATCGATCCCGGAGAACATCCCAACCTCCAGACATTTGCTTTTGTTGAAAATCTTTATCAGCAAGTCCGTGCCAATATTTCCCGTACCCAGCAATCCAACCCTGATCCGTCCCATCTTCATCCTTTCAGCTTACAGCAAAAAAATTCCGGCCGCTTTCCAGGTTCATCGCTTCTTACCCGCAACAGCGAGCCTGGATCTGTTTATTCTTTCCACCGCCTCCGGACCCATCTCCAGAACGATGGCCACATAAAGAATATCGATGATAACGAGCTGAAGGATACGGGACACCAGGGCGTCAGACCGATACTTGGTCTCAGTCGCGGAACTTAAGAGAACAACGTCGGAATATTTTGTGATGCTCGAGTTCCGATAACTGGTAAACGCGATTACGCGTGCATTGCTTTTTTTTGCAAGCTTCACGCAGTCAAGAATGTCCCGGCTCTCCCCGGAATGAGAAACCGCTATTACGAGATCTTTGTCGGTCGTCTGGCTGGCCATGATGCTCATTAAATGAGAGTCGGCAGAGGCCGTAACACGCATTCCAAGACGAAGGAATTTGTGATACGCATCAAAAGCAATGAAAGAAGAGGAGCCTATTCCAATAAAGATTACCTCTCTGGCGGATTTCATCAATGCCACTGCCTTTCCGATATCTTCGCTCGTAATCATTTGCTGTAAATCTTGGATGGAGCGGGCAGTAGAGGCGACAACCTTTTCCACGAGCGTCTCAATAGCATCTCCCCGGTCTATTTCACCGTAAATTGACTCAAGGTGTTCATGTGGGATTTCCTGTGCAATCTTGACGCGGAAGACCTGGTATGAATCGAAATCCAGTTTCCGAAGGAAGCGCATAACCGTGGTTTCGCTTGTATCGCATTTCGCAGCCAACTCACTGATGGGCAGGAGGCTTACATCGGAGATGTGAGAGAAAATATAATCCGCTATCACCTTTTGTACCGGTGAGAGCGTATGATATTTTGTTCGCATTGAGGCGAGGATTCCGTTTGGCATGTTTCCTTAGGTCTCCATATTTAATGATCGTTGCTTTATTACTAAATAATTATTTGATCCGTTGCTTTTTTACTATATACAATATTTTGAAATGTCAATATATTTCTTAAACTTTTTAACTCCAAAAAATCCGTTGAAAATACGGATAATTATATCAACTATTCGTCAATGTAAGAGTCTGCCTGCCCCGTCGTTAGGGCGTTTTCGCGGGTCGCTTTCAATGGAGCGGAAGTTCAAGTCATGGGTAGGTGAAGTCTTGGATACTCGAAGCAAAAATAACGCCTATAGGAAGTACAGGAGGGTTATGGTTTTCGTTTTTATAACCGTAGCCAAATCCCCTTTCCGGACCAGATTATCCTGCCGGTAGATGTGGAATAGGGTTCGGGAGTCTTGTGGGTGGCTTTGGGCAGGCCCCTCATCTGCCCTGCGGGTGGAGCGGCGTGGGCTGGGCCCAGCGCTCTTTATCCCCTTCGTAGAACCACTTGTCCGGGAAGCCGCGGTGGCGGATGAAGCTGGGATTTTCCGCCCAGCGGATCAGGTCATCGTAGGCCTGGTGGATCTTCCGGAACATCACCGCTTCGCCCCCGAGATCGGGGTGGTGGATCTTGACCTGGCGCCGGTAGGCGTCCCGGATGATCTTCCGCAGTTCGGGAGAATCGAGGTTCGACTTCTCCAGATTCAGGTAGATGAGGGACGCCGGTTTGACGTTCGGCGTGTGCAGGATCCTCGGCTTTACGGCGTGCGGCGGCACGCGGTTCCGGGCGGCCTGGTCGAGGATGTGGAGCGTGGCGAAATACCGTTTCTTCGTCCGTTTCTCCTCCGCCCACCAGGTCTCCCCCAGGAGATCCGCCATCCGGCCGAAATCCTCGCCGGGACTCTTCCCCGGCGTCCGCGGGTAGAAGAAGCTGCAGATCTCCTTGTAGCCGCGGGGAAGGACGTCCATGACGATCAGGAGGTCGGAGAAATAGAAGGTAGCGTATCTTGTGTTGAGCGCCTGGAGAAGGCCGATGCGCATGTCGAGCCGCTGCCGGAGCTTCTGCCGGCAGTCGATGGAACAGTAGCGGCGGCGGCCGATATTCTCCGTCGTCCCGCAGGAGAGGCACCGGTTCGCTTCCTTGCCGTCCACGGGGATGGGGAGTGTATTCATGGTTGCGTTCATTGTACGATCCGCGACGGCCAGGCCCCTTGTCACTGCGAGGAGGCCATCGTTCTCTTGTCATTGCCGCCGAAGCAATCCCATAACCATTCGCTAAACCATGAGATTGCCGCGGCGCTCCGCGCCTCGCAATGACAGGGTAAGGACAGCTCCTCGCAATGACGGGACTGGAAGAAATTCAAAAATCCCGAAGCGGCATCATATCACAAATTCTTCCGTTCCCGCAGCATTTCCATGAAGGCGTCGATCCGGGTCTGAAACTGGGCGAAGGAAAACCGGTCGCCGTCCATGTGGTCCCCGTCGAACATGACCGAGGGGCAGCCGAGCTTCTCCGCAAGGACCCGCCCGATATCCATCTGTCCCATTGAGATTGGCTTGCAGCTCCGGTTGGAATGGAGAATCGCGCCGTCGATTTTGTACTCCCGGACGGCCTTCACGATCAGCTCCAGCCGTTTCTCCAGCGAGACGCAGGAGACGAGGGGGTATGAGACGAGCGATTTGTAGACAAGACTTTCCATCGGCCTCTCGGGATCGAGACGGAGCGACCAGGCGGCGGAGTAGGTCTCGGCAACGACGACGGCGTCCCATTTCTCGAAGTAGTTGAAGATCGCCATATTGTACCACAGGGGGATGTTGTCCCAGAAGAGGCGGATCCTCTCGTTCGGGATCACCCCTTCGCCCCGCGCCACCTTTTCCTTCACCTCCGCGAGAACCTCCCGGAGGAAATCCACGGCGATTTTTGTCCCGTGGCGGGTCACCATCACAAACATGATTCCGATCTCCGCCGCGGAGAAGGGGGCCGGCACCGTCGCGCGCAGGGCCATGATCTCGTCCCAGAGCCGGCAGGCCTCATCGGTGTAAATGACGGCCTGCCGGAGACGGTCCATGTCCAGCCGGTGGCCGGTTTTCTCCTCGAGGAACCGAACGACACGCTCCGTCTGCACGACGCCGTAGCGGATGTGGTGCTCTTTGATCTCCTCCATCGCCACCTGTGGCAGGTCCGCCCGGATCACCGGAACCCGGAAGTGGTCGCAGAGCACCTGGAAGGTCTTCTGTGTCGGGATGCAGCCCGCGCCGAAGGAGATCAGGAAATCGGGTTTCGGGAGGCCGCCCAGCGGCTGGTTCGGCTCCTCGATCCCCGCAAGCGCATAGCCGACGTTGTTCCGGAAGTAGCCGCAGAGGTCGCCGGAGAACCCACGTTCCGCCGCGGATGTGAAGTTCTGCCGGTTCGTCCCGATCGCCGCACAGAGGGGCGCCCAGTTCTCCGGGAAGACGGGATGGATGTCCATCGCGTAAAAGAGCTCGATCATCCCGTTCATCGGCGGGATCCAGACGACCGGCCGCCCTTCGGCCTTGGCCCGGTGGCCATCGGCGTAGAAATCGGTGATGATCTCCCGGAGCCTCCCGTTTGCCTGCAGCCGTTTTCTGGTCTTCTTCATCTCCATGCGCGTCCCTCCAGCATCTCGAAGAACCCCTCAAGACGGGTCTGGACCTGGCCGGTTAAACCCTTTCCCTCCCCCCCCTCCCCCTCCAGCTCGAATTGGAGCTGGGGGATCCCCCGTTCCTCCAGGGTCTGCTTCAGAAGCGGGTGATCGGAGAGGTGGGGGTCGCAGAATTTCTGGTGGATAAAGATCACCGCTTCCGCCTTGGTGGAAGCGATGGTCTCCATGAGGTAGCGGCGGCGGGAAGGAAGATCGGCCCGCGAGGCGCAGGGCGGCCTTCCGAGATAAAAGGCCGCAAGTGCCCGGAGGGGATCCCCGTTTTCGGCGATCCGTCCCTGAAGCGGACGGAGGCCGAGGCAGGTATCGTCGGCGATAATCCGCCCCCCGAGCTCCTCGATCCGCTCCAGGATCTCCTCGTCGGCGACGACGCTTCCCGAGAGGAGGATCCGGATTTGCCTTGCGGAAACCTCGGCGGCTGGTGGCCGGTATTCCCGGCAGAGGGGAATGAAACGTTCGATGGGAAGGAGTTGAAACAGGAGGTTTAGCCGATAGATCTCCGAATAGGGGATCGCCGCACCTTCCTTTTTCAGGCGATAGAGGTCGCGGAGAAGGCCGCGGGCCTGCTCGTAGAGGCGGATGGATCCCGCAAGCGTCTCCTCCGAAAAGGGCTTCCCGGTGAAGTCTGCAAGCGCGTCGATGAGGCCCCTGAACTCCGCCACGGCGTAGTCGACGGCCTCCTCCGTCGCCTGATAGGGCAGACTCACCATGCGGGAGAAGCGCGGCTTCCGGTTCCGCCGCCAGATATTGAAGAGGCCGCAGGTCGCATCGCAGCAGTAGGTGTGGATCAGGCCGTCGAGGAAGTCATAGCGGCCGGAGAGCGAAAGCGCCATGAGGTTGCGGACCGGCGGACAGATGTAGGTCTGCAGCAGGGCGTCCGCCCGGCCGATCTCCTCCGCCTGACCCCACAGGCGGACCGGCAGCACGCCGAAGGCATGGAGAATCTCGACGGGGACGTGGGAACAGAGCGTTCCCATGACGGGCCGTCCTTGTCTTTTCGCATCCTGTGCGATCTCCAGGTGACGACGAATGAGATCTGTGGAATCACCCATTTTCACCCCCCCAGACACCAAAACGATTGACAAAAAGAGATCTCTGCCTGTATCAAAGGCCGACCGGAGGGACCTTTGAATTTCTGCCCCTCCTGTCATGGTGAGGGGCTGTCCTTACCCTGTCATTGCGAGGGCTTCAGCTCGAAGCAATCTCATCAATACAATTTATGGGATTGCTTCGTCGGCCTGCGGCCTCCTCGCAATGACAAACGGCGCGTTTTTCAAGGACCGACCGGCGCGGATCGTGCCGGACGCCGGTGATTCTTATAGCATGAAAATCACGGAAACCGACAGGGGAAAGTCCACGGAAATGACAAGCCTTCTCGACCGCCTCTACGCGAGCCAATCCAACCGTCTTCTCTTTTTCAAGGATGGATGGGGGGATCTCCCCCGTATCCGGGATCTCCGCCGCGCCGGAACTCACCTCGGGCCGCCGCGGCCTATCGAGGTCCGCTGGGAGGAGAGCGTGGAGAACGGAACAGCCGTTCTGCGTCGGGGGTCCTTTCCGTCACCCTACACCGACCTTCCGCTGCCCGCGGAGAGCCGGACCGCCTTCTTTGAGCTGGTCCTCCCCCCGAAAGCCTCCCGGGAAACGCCGATCTGCATGCATTTCGCGGCGACCGGTGATGAGGGGTTCACCCGCCGCCGCCGAGCCCTTGCCCTTCCGCTGCTCCGGGATGGGATCGGCTCCCTGATCCTTGAAAATCCCTATTACGGACGGCGGAGGCCGCCCGGCCAGCACAGAAAGATGCTGAACCGCTTCAGCGACCTCTGGGCCATGGGGGGAGCCGCCGTGGAGGAGGGGCGCTCCCTGATGCAGTGGCTCCGCCTGGAGGGTTACGAACGTCTCGGGGTCTGCGGGATCAGCATGGGGGGGAGCATGGCGGCCCGGGTCGCCGTCCTCGAGGAGACGCCGGTCGCCATGATCGGCTGTGTCACGGCCCATTCGGCGAGCGCGGTTTTCACCGAAGGGATTCTGAAGAACTACCTCGCTTGGGAGGTGCTGAACCGGGAACTGGACGGCGACGGGCCGGCGATTGCGTTGATGCGGGAGCTTCTGGATCTGACGGATCTGCGGCGGTTTCCACCGCTGCGGCAGCCGGAGGCGGCCTTCCTGGTTGCGGCAAGCCGCGACGCCTATATCCCGCCGGCCTCGGCGGCCATGCTGCACGCCCACTGGCCCGGCTCGACGATGCGCTGGCTCGGCACCGGCCATGTGGGGGCGTTTCTCTTCCACCGCCGCGATTTCCTCAAGGCGATCCGCGACGCCTTTGCCCGTCTGTAACCGGATCATGGTGATCCATAATCGGCTTGACGCGATATCCCTATTTATAGTATTACACGCCAACTCGCCGACCGCAGGGTCCCTCTTCCGCCACCCCTCGGGCTCGCGTTGACCTGATGTCTTCCCTATCGGGCGAGGGTTGAGCCCCCTTCTTCAAAAAACCCAGCTTTTTTCATTTGAGAGAAAGCATCGGGGTTGCATTACAGGTACAGTCACGTTTTCATGCAACGGGAAAGGAGGTGACCTTCGTCGGCCGATTCGACTGGGCCTGCCGGTTTTGTCTCACCATTTCCAACGTTTCAAGCGAACCGCAACAGCGTAACAGATTCATTCACCAGTGACGTAAATCATATCGGGAGGTGGATATGTTACAGAAACTTGCTTCGGCCAGCACCCGCTGGAGCACCCGCTGGGTGCCTGATGCCTGGGTGATCGCGGTCATCCTGACGATCGTCGCCTATGGCCTGGGAATTATTTTCACGAAATCATCGGCTTATCAATTGATTCAATACTGGGGGAACGGGTTCTGGGTCCTGCTCTCCTTCGGCATGCAGATGTGCCTGATCATCATGACGGGTTACATTCTGGCGACAACGCCCATCTTCAGCCGCATACTGAACTTTCTGGCCGGCCTGCCCAAAAGTCCAAAGGGATGCATCGCGCTGATGGCGCTGGTTTCCATGGGACTGGCCTGGATCAACTGGGGCTTGAGCATCGTCGGCTCGGCGGTCTTCGTCCGGTTCATGGTCAAGAAGCAGCGCGGCGTGGACTACCGTCTCCTGGTGGCGACGGCCTACCTGGGGCTGGGCACGTTCTGGCATGCGGGGCTCTCCGCCTCGGCGCCGCTTCTGGTCGCCACACCCAAGCACTTTCTCGAAAAGGATATCGGCATCATCCCGATCACCGAGACGATCTTCCATCCTTTCAATCTCCTGCTTGCGCTGGCGGTGCTGATCTTCCTGACCATCATCGGCCCCCTGATGCACCCGAAGAAGGGGGATGAGATCGAAGCGGATCCCAAGATCGTGGAAGAGGCCGCATTCGAACCGCCGATCCGGCCGACCGCGGCGCTGACGCCGGCCCTGAAACTGGAGCATTCACCGCTCATCAACATGATCGTGGGGATCAGCGGCTTGATCTGGCTTTTCTGGTATTTCCAGAAGAACGGGTTTACCGGGATCAACCTGGACGTCGTCAACTTCACCTTTCTGATCATCGGGGTGATCCTTCACCGGACGCCGGCCTCCTTCCTCAAGGCGGCCTATGAGGGCGGGACCTTCATCTGGGGTGTCGTCGTTCAGTTCCCCTTCTACGCCGGGATTTTCGGAATCATCAAGTTTTCGGGGCTTGCCGAGGTGATGGCGGGCTGGTTCACGGCCATCGCCACCAAGGAACTCTACCCCTTCGTGGTCATGTGGTATTCGGGGATACTGAACTACATCGTTCCCTCGGGTGGGTCGAAATGGGCGATCGAGGCCCCGTATATCATGCAGGCAGCGAAGAACCTCGGCGTCAGCGCGCCGGCGACGGTCATCGCCTATGCCTGGGGCGACATGATCACCGACGTGATCCAGCCCTTCTGGGCGATTCCGCTTCTGGGCGTGGCCAAGCTCGGCTTCCGGGACATCATGGGATACTGCATGATCTATTTCATTTTCTACATGATCCTGATCTCGATCGGATTTCTGCTGTTGCCGTACATCTTCAGCTATTGATCCACGGCATGCGCCAGGGGAAATTTTCAAAAGAGGGGGGGCAAAAGCCCCCCTCTTTGCATTCCCGGCCCGTGCGGCCCGGACCGCCATGAAATGCCATCCCCGATGACCGCAATCCTTAGGTTGCCACGTCGATCGTTTTCGGCTATTTTAGCATGGAGGAATCTTGACCCTCATGGTAAAATCATAACTTGCCTCTTTGTCATTCCGGGCTTGACCCGGAATCCAGTGTTTTTCGGTAGTTCTGGATACCGGCTTCCGCCGGCATGACCGTTTTGGGGGGGACTTTTGACGAGATCATCAATCTTTACAGTTCCCCGCTTTTTGGAGAGAGACCCCATGTCCGTGATTGTCCGTAGCGCGACCTATCAGAACGACATCCTCCGGCCCCTGATCTTCGGGATGATGGAGGCGATGGGGGGGGATGAGATCCGGAAGGGGAGCCGTGTGCTGATCAAACCGAACCTCCTCTCCCCGGCGCTGCCGCGCCAGGCGGTTCTGACGCATCATTCCATCATCCGGGCCGTCGTGGAATACTGCAACGAGAGGGGTGTCCGGCCTCTGATCTCAGACAGCCCCGCGATAGGCTCATTCGATCGTCTCCTGCGGATGAGCGGGATCCGCGACGACCTCCACGGCCTCGACTGCGAATGCCGGCCGTTTGAGAATTCCGTCCGCGTCGACATCGGCGAGCCGTTCGGCGCAATCGAAATCGCCGATGATGCCGTCCAGGCTGATGTCATCATCAATCTGCCCAAGCTCAAGACCCACAGCCAGATGCTCCTCACGCTCGCCGTCAAGAACCTCTTCGGCTGCGTCGTCGGCTATCGGAAGCCGGAGTGGCACATGCGGGCCGGCGTCGACCGGGAGGCGTTCGCCCGGCTCATTGCCCTGATCGGTCGGACCCTTCGGCCGGCCTTCAACATCCTCGACGGCGTCCTGGCGATGGAAGGGCAGGGGCCGGGGACGGGGGGCGTTCCGCGGGAGCTGGGCGTCCTGCTCGCCGGTCGCGATCCCTTCGCCCTCGATCGGGTCGTCTGCCGGATGGTCGGTCTCGATCCGGAACAGCTACCCGTCCTGAAGGCCGCCCGGGAGATGGGTTTCCCGGCAACCGAGGCGGAGATCGACGGTTCCCTGCCCGCGATCCGGGATTTCCGCCTTCCCCGCCTGACCTCCCTCATCTACGGCCCGAAGTTTCTGCACGGTTTCATCCGGCGGCAGGTTCTCCAGCGGCCCGTCTGCGATCCCGCGGTCTGCCGGATGTGCGGGGAGTGCTGGAAGATCTGTCCGGCTGCTGCCATCACTCCGGAGGAGAAGCCGCTTTGCTTCGACTACGACCGCTGCATCCGCTGCTACTGCTGCGTCGAGGTGTGCCCCTTCGGCGCGCTCGATACCGCCGAAACCATAGCCGGACGGATCATCCGCGGCGCGGCCTCGCTCATTCTCCCGCCGGGGAAGACAAGCTAAAAGAATTTTACCTTTCACACGGTTTGTGTTAGCAAGTAGAAAGATTTGAAGAAACGCAGAACGATGCGTACGGCTGAACATGAGGGCCCATGATAGAAAATTACATCAATGGTCTGTCCGCCTACCTGCAGGGGTCGGTTTCCCTGTCCTTTCTGGCCGTTTATCTCGGAGGGGTGCTCATCAGCTTCACCCCCTGCGTCTACCCGGTCATTCCGATCACCGTCGCCTTCATCGGCGCCCGCGGGAACGGTTCGAAGAGCAGGGGATTCTTCCTCTCTCTGATCTATGTGACCGGCATGGCCGTCACCTATACGATCCTCGGCGCGTTTGCCGCGCTTTCCGGGAAGCTCTTCGGCCAGATCCAGAGCAACCCCTGGACCTACTTCCTGATCGGGAACCTCTGCGTTCTCATGGGGTTGTCGATGCTCGACGTCTTTTCCTTCACCGTCCGGACGCCCGCCTTCGTGACGCGGGCGCAGTCCCGGAAGCGGACGAGGGGGATCGTCGGCAGTTTTATGGTAGGGGCGGCTTCGGGCCTGGTCATGGGTCCCTGCACGGCGCCGGCCCTTGCCGTCATCCTCGGCTACGCGGCAACGCGGCAGAATTTGGTTTTCGCCTCGAGCCTGATGTTCGTCTTCGCCTTCGGGATGGGGACCCTGCTCATCCTCGTGGGGACGTTCTCCGGTCTTCTTGCCGCCATCCCCAAGTCGGGCGCGTGGATGGCCCGGATCAGCCGGATCTTCGGCTGGCTCCTGCTGGGAGCAGGGGAATATTTTCTGATCAACGCCGGAATGCTTTGGGTATGAAGGAGATGCAATGTTTCGTCTGAGAAGAAAAAGGGGGACAGGGTCCCTATTTTGCCGCTGTAAAATAGGGGCTCTGTCCCTCATTTTCCTTGCAGCGGTTTTGCTCCTCCCGCCGGATGCCCGTTCCTTCGGCCCGAAGCCTCCCGCAGTCGAGAAGCCGTCCTCAGTCGTGAAAACGGCCGCCTCCATTGAGAGGGCTCCGGATTTCGTTCTCAAGGACCTGAACGGCCAAAAATTCCGTTTGAGCGATTTCAAGGGGAAGAAGCCGGTCCTGATCATCTTCAGCACGACCTGGTGCACCTTCTGCAGGGAGGAGATCCCCCATTTCAAATCCATCCATGAGACCTATGCGAAGCAGGGGTTAGAGATGGTCAACATCGACCTCCAGGAATCGAAGGAAAAGGTGGCCAAATTCGCCACCAGGTATGGGCTTCCCTACCGTGTCCTGCTGGACGAAGACGGCACCGTGGGCGGCATCTATGATGTCCGGGGTGTTCCGTCGGTGGTCCTGGTGGACCAAAACGGGAATATCATCTGCCGCCAGTGTCAGCGGGTGGAGTCCATGATCGAGACGCTGCTGAAGAAGAAGTAAATGGCATGGGGTCAGGTCTTGGGATTTGAATTTTAGTCTAAAATTCAAATCCCAAGACCTGACCCCATAAAGTGACCCCATAAAGAAGTAAAGGAGGAGGCAATATGAGTGTACTCATTCATTTTTCGATCTTTCCCACCGACAAGAAGACGGCGAGCTCCAGCCCTTATGTGGCCAAAGCCGTGCGGATCATCCGCGACAGCGGCCTCCCTTACAAACTGGGCCCGATGAGCACGGCCGTAGAGGGAGAGACCTGGGAAGAGGTCATGACCGTTGTGGAGAAATGCTTCAAGGAGCTCCGGAAGGATAGCGGCCGGATCTACATGACGCTCCAGATGGATTATCGCGAGGGGGCGGTGAACCGGATCGAGGGGAAGATCAAGTCGGTCGAAGCGAAACTTTGATCATATGGGTCACTTGAGCCCCATGATCCCGCGCAACTCCGGGGACCCGGCGCTCTGGGCGGAGAAGAAAAGCGTCACCATGTCGAAGATCGTCCCGTAGAAGGCGTCACGGTCGTCGCCCTCAATGCCGGCCGCGGCGGGAAGCTTTTCGTCGGCCAGGGCGGCGATCAGGGCGGCCGCATCCATTCCGGGGATGTCCCAGTTCCCGGGGCAGCCCACAAACAGCCGCATCGCGGCGTCCATGAAATCCTGCATGCCATCGTAAATCGGATCCGGGAGCGCCGCGATGATCTCCCCCAGTTCGCGTTCCATCTCCGACGGTTCCAGGGTTTCGAGGTAATACCCGATCCAGGCCCGGAAGGGCTTTCCCATCAGATCCTCAAACTCGGCGTCGTCCATCTCCTGCATGCTCGGTTCCTTTCCCGCGTGATTCGGTTTGCGCGGCAGACCGGTGCGAAGAAAGCAACCGGTTTCCCGTTGCATTCCGGCAGGGCCTTGCGGCTTGTCTCAAGTCAGCGCCCCTCCGCAGGAGGAGCCGGCCCCGGCGGTGCAGGCGTAGCAGTGGGGGCCGGTGACGATGCGCCGCCCTTCCAGAGCCGCCGCGTCGAAATCGCGGATATGGTTGGGAGCGCCATGGTTGACGGCGAGTCTGAGGGCGAGGTTGAAGTCGCAGTCGTAGAGGGTTCCGTCCCACCCCACCTCCACCTGGCTGCGGCACATGAGGCAGGGCACGGTCGAGGGGTTGAACGAATTTCGGAGGAGGCGGAAGTACTCCTCCTCTTTTCCCTCCTTCCGCAGGCCGGCGCCGAAGCGGCCCACCGGCATGTTGGTGATGGTCAACAGACGGGAGAAACGCAGATTGAAGGCCCTGCCCAGTTCGCGCCGGTAGTCGGCCTCAAGGGATGCCTGCTCCCCGGGAAGGAAGGCGCCGCCGGGGTTGTACACCAGGTCGAGCGTGAGCTCTCCGCCATCGCCATAGCCGACGGCGTTGAGCCGCCGGATCGCCTCGATACTGGCGCCGAACGTACCCGCGCCGCGCTGGGCGCAGACATTCTCCTCGGTGTAACAGGGGAGCGAGGCCACCAGGCGCACGCGGTGATCCCGGAAAAACTGCGGCAACTCCTCGTGTCCCGGAATAAGGAGGGCGGTCAGATTGGTTCTCAACTGGACCGTGTGGCCGTCTTCCCGCAGTTCGCGGACGAACTCGCGCATCCGGGGATGGCACTCGGGGGCCCCGCCGGTGATGTCCACCAGCCGGGGGCGAATCCGGGCGGCGGCGCTGCGAACCAGACTCATTACCGGAGGCCCCATGGACTCCGGGCGCTCGGGCGAACATTCGAGGTGGCAGTGAGCGCAGGCCTGGTTGCAGCGGAGCCCGAGATTGACCTGCAGGACGTCCAGACGACAGGCGCGGAGCCCATCCCCTTCCGGAAAGGCCGTCTTCTCGAAGTCGGTTAAGGACATTATACTCTTCTCTCCTGTATTTACGATGAGCCGATTCAAGAGCCCTTCAATACGAAGAACGGCAGGTCATGTCAACCAAAAAGATCCTTGCCTTCAGATGCGGGATTGTGTAGATTTTCTGAAAATCATTCGGGATTGAGGGACCTCGGGAAGCCGGCCCGATGCCGATGCCGGTACCGGGAGAAGGATCCCCGGAAGGAGCGAGATGATGGAAAACAACAAGGAAAGCAACATCCTTTTTTTCGCCATCCTGGGGCTGGTGACGATCCTTTTCATCTATCTTCTCTGGCCCTTTTTCTTCCCGATCTTCTGGGCCGCCGTCATCGCCGGCGTCTTCAGGCCCCTCTACAGATGGATCGACGGGAAACTGAACCGACCGAACCTGAGCACAGTGATCCTCTTTCTGATCATCGCGCTGATCATCCTGCTGCCCGCCGGGGTCGTGGGAACGCTCGTCTTCAACGAATCCGTCCAGATCTACGAAACACTGAGCCCCGACACGAAACACATGGATCGCAGCATCCAGCGCCTCATCAACACGATTGCCGACAATTCCATCGCCCGTCTGTTCCACATCAACAAGGCGATGCTGATTGCAAAGACAACGGAGGTTGCGCAGGGGATCACGAAATATATCTTCGTCCACCTGACGGATCTGACGCAGAACACCCTCAGTCTGCTGGTGCAATTCGCGATCATGCTCTACACCCTCTTCTTTTTCGTCCGCGACGGGGACCGGTTCCTCCGGATGGGGATGAAGGTCATTCCCTTGGGAATGGGGCGGGAGAAGTTCCTCTACGAGCGGTTCATCACCACGGCGCGTTCGACGCTGAAGGTGACGCTGATCATCGGCGGCATCCAGGGCGTGCTGGGGGGGATCGTCTTTTTCGTGACGGGTGTTGAGGGGGCGCTGATCTGGGGGATCCTGATGATCCTGATGGCCATCGTTCCGGTGGTCGGCTGCACGATCATCTGGGCGCCCGCGGGTCTCCTGATGCTTCTCTACGGCCACATCTGGGAGGGGATCCTGATCCTGGCCTTCGGGACCTTCGTGATCAGTACGGTGGACAACCTGCTGCGTCCGGTTCTCCTCGGCCAGGACGTGGAGATGCATCCCCTGCTCATCTTCCTCTCGACGCTCGGGGGGATCATCCTCTTCGGCTTCTCCGGTTTCGTCATCGGCCCCGTCGTCACCTCCCTGCTCATCGCGCTCTGGGAGATGTACGAAGAATTCTACCGGAAGGAAAAAGCAAACGAATAGAAGCCTGTCGTCAGGCGGGAAGGGACTTTACGAAGATCACCTTGCCGTCTTGCGGGGCATAGAAGTCGGTCAGGAAGGCCGCCTGAAGGTAGCCGCAGGCGAGGTAGAAGGAACGGGTCGGTTCATACTGGGGGCGGGAAGAGGTGTCCGCATAGACCAGGCGCGCCCCGCGTCCGGCCATGATCCGTTCCGCGGCGGCCATCAGCATCCGGCCGATCCCGCGTCCCTGCTCCCGGCGATCCACGGCAATCCAGTAGAGATCGAAGCTGTGCACGCTGCCCGGGATCGGGCCGAAGCAGGCGTAGCCGAGCAGTCGATCCCCCTCTTCGGCGAAGAGGAAAAAATAGCCGCTTGCATCGCCCTTTGTAAGCCGCTCCTCGACGAGCTCCACGGCAATGTCCGCCTCATCCGCCGAGAAGAACCCCGTTGCGCGGACGAGTCGGCCGATCGCCTGCCGGTCCTCCGGCCGGACCGCCTCGCGGAAATGGGGCAGCTCCCGAGGGTTTTCAGGCATGAGGTACACCTTTGTTGATGATGCGGTAAAGGACATCCTGGAACGTCAGGCCCGCCCGCAGGACCGCTGCGGCGAACCCCGCGTCCGGCGAGAGGCAGGGGTTGGCGTTCACCTCGAGGATCCACGGCCTTCCCTCTTTGTCCACGCGGAAATCGACCCGGGCGTATCCCCGCAGATCGAAGAGCTTCCAGCACCCAAGGGCCATGTCCTTCAGAAGCGCAAGCAGCGGTGTGTCCTGTGCGGAAAATTCAAACGTTCGGGGGGTGTTGGCGAATTCAAATGTCCCCTCCTCCCACTTCGACCGGTAGCCGACGACGCGGACCTTTCCCGGCGGGTAGGCGTCGAACCGGATCTCGGCAGGGGGGAGAAGCTCCGCCCCGTCCGCCCCTTCCAGGAGCGACAGATTGAACTCCCGGCCGTCGATGTAGGCTTCGGCCAGACAGGCCCCTCCCAGCGCCTCTCTGCGGGCGTCCATCTCCGCGAGGAGCCGTTTCCGGTCCGCCCCGAAGAGGACCGAATCCTCGTCGAGGCCGATGGAGGCATGCTCCCAGACCGACTTGACGAGCCATGCCCCCTCGATTTGCAATTCCCCATGCGCTTCCACGGACGTGAACCACGGCGGCGTCGGCAGGCCTGCGGCGGAAAGCCAACGCTTCGCGAGGAGCTTGTTCGACGTGAGGAGCATCGCCTCCGTTCCCGCGCCGGTGTATGGGATCTTCAGGGTGTCGAGAAGGGAAGGAACGATGTGGATCAGACGTCCCTTTCCGGCGAGCGTCTCCACGAGATTGAAGACGAGCGCGGGCTGGAGATTTGTTAGCGTCTGTGCGACCGCTTCGAGGTTCAGGGAGGCGGGAACGGCAACGGGCTCATGGCCCAGCGCGACCAGTCCCCGGGAGACGAAATCGACCTGCGTGAGGACGTCCTGTTCGTCCCGGCCCGCCCCCGCGGCCACCTCTCCGTGGATAACGGCAATTCTCATGATCCGTTCCCGGTGCGTTTCAGCGCGGAACGCATGATTCCGGCGATCAGCTCCCGGTAGGGCATCCCGGCGAGCTCACAGAGGATCGGCAGATCCGAGTGTTCGGGACGGATGCCGGCGAGCGGGTTCACCTCGATGAAGTTGGGCGTGCCGTTTGCGTCGGCGCGCAAATCGATCCTCCCCCCGTCGCGGCAGCCCAAGCCCCGCCAGGTGGCAAGCGCCGTTTCCTCTGCCGCCCGGGCCATTGCGTCGTGGGCCAGGGCGTATTCGATCCGTCCGTGCCAGTCTTCCTTGTTCGCGTAGGAATAGACCCCCGGCTCCGCTTTTTCGGTGAGATGAACCTCCATCACCCCGGGGGCGAACGCCTCCGCGCCGGTTCCGATGATCCCGACGGTAAATTCCCTGCCCGGGAGGAAGGTTTCGATCAGGACAGGCTGACAATAGGTCGCCAGCAATTCCCGGCAGATGCGCGCGAGTTCCGTCCGGTCCGCGATCTTTGAGGCCGCGGTGACCCCCTTCCCCGTTCCCTCCGCGACCGGTTTGGCAAAGAGCGGAAAGGGGAGCGCTACGGCCTCAATCTCCTCCGTCGTCTCGACGACGGCGAAATCCGGCGTCGGGATTCCGAGGTCGCGGATCACCCGCTTCGTCATTCCCTTGTGCAGGGTAAGCGAAAGCACGAGCGGATCGGAAAAGGTGTAGGGAATCCCCCAGGCGTCTAAGAGGGCCGGAACCTGTGCCTCGCGGCCGAAACCCCGAAGCCCCTCGGCGATATTGAAGACGAGATCCCAGCGGTCGCCCGCGACGAGACGCCGGGCCAGCGCCTTGATATGGCCGATCCGGTCCGTCTCGTAACCGAGCGATTGCAGCGCATCCTCGATTGCGGCGATCGTCCGCGGATGGTCAAACTCCGCAGTCTCTTCTTCCGTGTAGCCTTCGGCGATGTAATCATCCCGGAGGTCGTATGTGATGCCGATCTTCATCAGTGGATGACGCCTTCCGCCGATGGGCAGTCCGGATAGCGGAAGACCTTCCCCTCGTAGTTGCGCAGGAGCAGGTCACCCTCCTCGCGTCCCTCGACGTATTCCGGAAGGAGCGGGATCTTCCCGCCGCCGCCGGGGGCGTCGATGACGTAGGTCGGCACCGCATAGCCGGTCGTGAATCCCCTTAAGCCCCGGATCACCTCAAGCCCTTTCGAGACCGGGGTCCGGAAGTGGGAAGAGCCGGGGATCGGGTCGCACTGATAGAGGTAGTAGGGTTTGACCCGGATCTTCAGCAGACCATGAACGAGGCGCGTCATCGTCTCCACGTTGTCGTTGATCCCGGAAAGCAGGACCGTCTGGCTCCCGAGCGGGATTCCCGCGTCGGCGAGGCGCGCGCATGCCCGGGCGACGTCCGGCGTCAACTCGTCCGGATGGGCGGCGTGGATGCTGATCCACAGGGGATGATAGCGTTTGAGCATCCGGACCAGGGCGGGCGTGATCCGCTGCGGAAGGACGACCGGGGCCTTGGTACCGATCCGGATCAGCTCCACGTGGGGGATCCGCCGCAGACGCGCAATCAGCCATTCCAGCTGTTCATCGGCCAGGGTCAGTGGATCGCCGCCGGAGAGCAACACATCCCGGACCTCCGGGTGTGCTGCGATGTACGCGATCCCCTTTTCCCATTGTTCGGTATTCTGGCAGTGATTGCCTTGATGTCCGACCATCCGCGATCGTGTGCAGTACCGGCAGTAGGTCGAGCAGATCCCCGTCACCAGAAACAAAACGCGATCCGGATAGCGGTGGACAATCCCGGGAACAGGGCTGTCCTCGTCCTCGTGGAGCGGATCATCCGCCTCGCCGCTGCTGCGGAAGTGCTCATGCACGGTCGGCACGACCGTCCGGCGCAGCGCCTGACGCGGATTCCACGGATCGATCAGGCTCATGTAGTAGGGGGTGATCGCGAGCGGGAGGGAGCCTGCCTGGCCGATCATGGCGTGGAGCTCATCCTCCGACAGGCGGATCATCCTTCCCAGCGTCTCCGCATCGCGGATGCGGTTGCGAAGCTGCCAGTGCCAGTCGTTCCATTCCTTGAGGGTGGTGTTCGGGAAAAAACGCTTCCGGAAGGCCCTCGCCCGGCTGTCGCTGAAAGCGGGCAGCCTCGGCGCCGGTCGGACCGGGACCGCGGCGGGGGTGTAGAGGGTGTTCAGGGACGTTCCAACCTGTTCATTGTAAAGTTGCAGACCGTTGCCGGTCGTACAACCTGGAGGCTCCGCCTCCTCTGCAAAAAGCGATTCAGTTTCCATTCGATCTATGTGTCCTCCTGTCTTTTTAAATGCTCAAAAAGAGAGGACAAGGCCTCTCTTTTTGTTGAAATCATCGTTGCTGTCGGTCTCTCTGTATTTTATAGGCAAATGTCACGAAGCGATCATCCCTGTTCATTTTTGCCGAGGGTTTACTCCTTTTAAAATGGCCTGTCAATAGATAATTTTCATGGAGCTTCATGGCGATAACCATCCTGTTTACTTTACGATATAGCTCTTGACGGTGATCACGTCCCTGCCTTTTTCGTCCCGCTCCAAGGCGCCGGTCGCCTCGACCTGACGCTGGAGACAACAAAGCAGCTCTTTTCCCTTCTTATTTCCGACGATCCGGTACTCCTTTTCGTCTGCCGTTGCGAGGGCCGCGGTGATGACCTCCTGGCGGTCGTTCCAGTCGGCCGGGATGACGATCCCCAGCAGGGCAACTGTTTTTTTCCTGGGAAGAGCCATGCCGCTTCGTCCTTGCCTTTCGTTCCTCTCCGGTTCTCCGCCTTGCCGCACGGAATCCACCCGCCGGACAAACGATGTCGATATGCATTGGAAGATCCGTGCCGTCATCACAACATATCGTTATTGCTTAATTTTCTATAAATAAGCCCGATCAGCATGGGAACCAAATGTTCCGGTTATTGCGGAACAGTCTGCATGATGGGCAAGCAGTGGACATCGAATGAATATAACATACCGCAATAAATTAATAAAATCAATACGGAACTTTTTGGTCCTGTTATCGGCAAAAGAGAACAAAAAATTCCGATCCCTTTTTCCTTGACAAGGTTGTTCCGTTGGTTAGAATCACCTCCTTTACAGGGAGAGGAAGAGAGGGGCATTTCCCGATCTTTCAGGGTCGTCGTTCCAAATGGTTTAAGAGGATGCCGAATGCCGGAACTTCCCGAGGTTGAAACCCTTTGCCGCCAGTTGAACGCCTTCCTGCCGGGCGAAGAGATTCTCCGGATCGGGTTCTTCGATGCCCGGCTGGGAAAAGTCGAGGGGCTGGTCGGGCGGCGGGTCGAGGCGGTGACACGCCGCGGAAAGTACATTCAGATTCAAATGAATGGCGGCATGACGGTGGAGCTCCACCTCCGGATGTCCGGTCGACTTCTCTATCTGGCGGACGATGAGCTGCCGCCCCCCCTTTTTCCTTACCGACGCCTGGCGATCACCTTTTCCTCCGGAACGCTGTTTCTGATCGATCCGCGCCGTTTCGCGACCTTCGCCGTGCAGACGGAGGGGATCGCCCCGGCCCTTCCGGATGATCCCATGGAGGGTCTTCCGGTACGGCGTCTCCGGGAGATCGCCCGGAGACGCCGGCTTCCGGTGAAGTCTTTTCTCATGGATCAGCGGCTCATCGCCGGGATCGGCAACATCTACGCCTGTGAGATCCTCTTTGCTGCGGGGATCGACCCCCGTCGGCCTGCGTGCAGTTTGACGGCGGCGGAATGGCGGAAGGTGGCGAAGGCGGCCGTGGTGATTCTCCGCCGGGCTGTGGCCTGTCGGGGGACAACGGTCTCCGACTGGCGGGATCTATTTGGTTGCAGCGGTACGAATCAGGAGCATCTCGATGTGTACTCGCGGCAGGGGGCGCCCTGCCGGCGCTGCGGCGGCAGCATCGAACGGATCGTCCAGAGCGGACGGGGAACGTGGCTCTGCCCGATTTGTCAGAAATAGGGGCCGTCCCCCTATGGATCGAAGTGTGGGAGCAACCTATGAACTTATCGGCTAAAATCAAATCCAGATCTGCCAGGATCGGCGTTCTCGGCCTGGGCTATGTCGGACTTCCGCTGGTGATCGAATTCTGCCGAGCGGGCTTCAGCGTCTGCGGTTTCGATCTGGATGAAACCAAGGTCAACCTCCTGACCGAGGGAAAGAGTTACATCCGGCATATCGACTCAGCGACTCTGGCGGAAATTGTAGGGCACGGTCCTAATTCCCGCCCTAATTTCCACCCGACAACCGATTTCTCGCTCCTGCACGACATGGACTGCATCATCATCTGTGTCCCCACGCCGCTGAACAAAAACAGGGAACCGGACATGCGTTATGTGTTCAACACGGCGCAAACCATCGGGAAATATCTGCGCAAAGGCCAGCTCGTCGTCCTGGAATCGACCACCTATCCCGGAACGACGGACCAGGATGTCCGGGCGATTCTGGAAGAAAGCGGTCTCATCGCCGGACGGGATTTCCATCTGGCCTTTTCGCCGGAGCGGGAGGACCCGAACAATCAGGATTTTAGTGTACGCACGATCCCCAAAGTCGTCGGCGGCTACACCCCGAAATGCCTCGCCGTTGCGACGGCCATGTACGGCGCCATCGTGGAAAGAACCGTTCCCGTCTCGTCGCCCCGCGTCGCCGAAGCGGCCAAACTTCTGGAAAACATCTATCGTTCCGTCAATATCGCGCTGGTCAACGAACTGAAAATGCTCTTCGACCGAATGGACATCGACGTCTGGGAGGTCATCGAAGCCGCAAAGACCAAGCCCTTCGGCTTCCAGGCCTTCTATCCCGGCCCGGGGCTGGGCGGCCACTGTATCCCCATCGACCCCTTTTACCTGACCTGGAAGGCGCGGGAGTTTGAATTCAATACGCGATTCATCGAACTGGCGGGTGAAATCAACACCGCCATGCCCGATTACGTCGTCATGAAGGTCATGAAAGCCTTAAACGCCGTCGGAAAGCATCTCCGGGGATCCAGAATCCTGATTCTGGGGCTGGCCTACAAGGCAAACGTGGATGACGACCGGGAATCCCCCTCTTACCATCTGATGGAAAAACTCGAAGAACTCGGCGCCGAAGTCGGCTACAACGACCCCTGCATCCCCATCATCCGCCCTTCCCGGGAGTATGCGAAGTACGCCGGTCGCCAATCGCAGAAGATCGATAACACCTGCGACCTCATCCTGATCTCCACCGCGCATGACGAATACCGGGATATTGATTTTGGCGCCCTTGGCATCCCCGTTGTCGATACAAGAAACGTGCTTACAGAAAAAAATCCCTTGTTTTTCAAAGCATAAGGAACAAAGGGGGGCACCTCCCGATTCATTCCGGGAAAGACCGGAAACCGGGAGGAGTGAACCCCTATTTTTTCTCGCCGCGGGTGGAGATGACCACGATCTCGATCGGGATCTCCTTTCCGGCAAGGGCCATGCCCTTCCGGACAATCACGGGGAGCCCCTGACAGCAGGGTACCTCCATGACCACGATTGTGACGCTTTTGATCGCCGCCGTTTCGAAGATGGCGGCGAATTTGTTTACATAGTCCTCCGCGTCGTCAAACTTCGGGCAGCCCAGAAGGACGGTCTTCCCCCGGAGCAGATCGTCGTGAAAGCGCGGATAGGCGACGGGGGTGCAGTCCGCGGCTACGAGCAGGTCGGCTCCCTTCAAAAACGGCGCCGAGGGCGGGACGAGGCGGATCTGGACCGGCCAGTGCGTGAGGGCGGAGACGCCGGAAGGGGGTTGCGAGACCGGGGTGTTGGCCCTGTCGCAGCCGGTCTTCGGGGCGAAGGTCTGCATCAACGTGGACGGACAGCCGCAGGGCAGGGTCTTGTCACCGGCCATTTTCCCGACGGGGCGATCCTGGATGCTGTTCCGGCCGGCGCGGACAAGTTCCTTTGCGGCCTCCTCATCAAATGGATCCGCTTCCGCATCGATCACCGTGAGCGCACCCTGCGGACATTCGCCGAGGCAGGCGCCCAGGCCGTCGCAGTACTTCTCCGCCACGAGCCGCGCCTTGCCGTCCACGAGCCGGATGGCCCCCTCGGCGCAAGAGGGGACGCAGAGCCCGCAGCCGTCGCATTTTTCCTCATCGATCCGGATGATCTTTCTGGTGCTTTTCATGATGACCTCCTTGTTTTGCAATCTCATTAAGGTTAGACTCCATTTTGATTCTCTTCTCTCACATCATGATAAAAAGCGCTTTGACATAAGTCAAAGGGATATGTAATTATTTGGGAGCTGTTTCAACATGGGCGCTATCCCCAATTTCGGAGGATACGCCCCGGTATCGGACGATGGCGGATGTGAGCAGACCATTGGCGGGAATCGCCCTTTTCGCCGGCCTTTCCCGGGCGCAACACGAGGCGCTCGGCCGGATCGGCGTGCGCCGTTCCTTCCGGAAGGGGGAGCGGATCTTCTCCGAAGGGGACGAAGGGACGGGCTTTTATGCAGTCCTCTCGGGACGGGTGAAGATCTCCAAGGTCTCCGCGGAGGGAAAGGAGCAGATCCTGCACCTCTTCGGGCCGGGGGAGTCCTTCGGAGAGGTTTCCGTTTTTACCGGCCAGGGATTTCCGGCGGATGCCGCGGCGGCCCTTCCGGCGGCCGTTCTTTTCTTCCCGCGTTCGGCCTTCATCGGCCTCATCCGGTTGGACCCGGCCCTTGCGCTGAACATGCTCGCGCAGTTGTCGCAGCGACTGAGGCAATTTGCAGGACTCATTGAGGATCTGTCGCTCAAAGAGGTGCCGGGAAGGCTTGCGAAATACCTGCTCTACCTGAGTGGACGGGACGGCGTCGGAGCGGTGGAACTGGATGTTTCGAAGGGGCAGCTCGCGGCGCTGCTGGGGACGATCCCGGAGACCCTCTCCCGGATCCTCACGAAGATGAACCGTCAGGGGCTGATCCGTTCCCGGGGAGCACAGATCAGCATCCTGGATCGCCGGGGCCTGGAGGAGATCGCGGTGGAGGGGAAGAAGCTGCCTTGAAACAGGGGAGGTGAGAAGGTGAATGTTATCGATCTGAAAAGCAGGGAGGTGTTCAGCCATGAGGGGCGCGGCGTGGCGGCGCTCGTAGAGGAGCCGAATTTGAAGATCCGCCAGGTTGGCCTGGAGCCGGGGAGGGAGGTACCCGTGCATACGGCCGACGCCCCGGTAACCCTCCAGGTGGTCCGCGGCGAGGGGGTCTTCTCCGCGGGGGAGGAGAGCATCCGGATGGGGCCGGGCAAACTCCTCCGGATTCCCGAGGGTGCTTCGATGGGCATCCGGAACGAATCGTCGAAGCCTCTGGTTTTTCTCGTGATCAAGACGCCGCTTGCGGCCGCTCCCATCCATGACCCCGCGCTGGCCGGGAAGCCGGGGAGCTTCGTCAACCTGATCGATTTCGCGCCGCTGAAGCCGGGAAAGGAGGAGACCTTCCGGGAGTGGTTCCATCATTCCAGCGAGGTCTTTGCAAAGCATCCCGGATTCATCTCCCGGACGCTCCTCGGGCCGATCGAGGGGGGCAGCCGCTTCGCTGCGGTGGTCGAGCACGAATCGAAGGAGACCTTCATGGACATGCAGCTCAGCGACGACCGGGAAGAGCTCTTCCGGCATGTGGAGCCCCTCGTCCTCGGCCCGTCCACGCCGCATTTCTACGAGACGCTCCTCTCGTATCGAAAGAGATAAGATGGTGGAAACCGGGTCCGGCGTGTGATAGGGTCCCGGCAAGAATAGCGGTTTTATAAACGGTAAAACTGAACAACATATTGGAAAATACCCAATTAGGCGGGCTGTTCAAAAATGGTCAGATGCAAGGCGCGCAAAAACCGAAGAGCGAGGCGTATATTGAAATACGTCGAGCGATGAGGGTTGCGGCGCAACGCAGCAGATGAGCGTTTTTCAACAGCCTGCCAAGGAGAGAGCATGGATGTTGCGGAGCTGATTCGAAAGGCGAAAGCAGAGGGACGGACCGCCCTGACCGAGGCGGAATCCAAGGAGGTTCTGAGCGGGTTCGGTGTGCCGGTTGTGGCGGAGTCTATCGCGGCCACGCCGGAAGAGGCGGTAGCTTTAGCGCAGGCGATCGGGTTTCCGGTCGTCCTGAAGGGGCTCGGGACAAGGCTGACGCACAAGACGGAGCGGGGACTCGTCCGGCTGAACCTCAAGGATGACGGAGAGGTCCGGCAGGCGGCGGCGGAGGTGGCCGGGTCCGCGGGGGCGGACCTGGAGGGATATCTGATTCAGCCGATGCTCTCCGGCCGCCGGGAGTTCGTCGCGGGCCTCTTCCACGACGCACAGTTCGGGCCGGTCGTCATGTTCGGCCTCGGCGGCATCTTTACCGAGGCGCTGAATGATGTGGTCTTCCGCATCGCGCCCGTCGATGAACAAGAGGCCGGAGAGATGATCGACGAGCTCCGTTCGCGCAAGCTCCTCGGGCCGTTCCGCGGCGAGCAGGCGGCAGGGCGGGAACAGCTCATCCGCACGCTGACGGGGCTCTCCCGGGTCGGCCTGGAGCTTCCGGACGTGACCGAGGCGGACATCAACCCGCTCCTGGTCGGTCCGGACGGCCGGGCAACGGCCGTGGACGCCCTCATCATCCTGGGCGAACGCGCCGCGGCGCCGGCGTCCCATCCGCCGATCGATCCGGTCGCCATCGGGAAGTTCTTCTATCCGCGCTCCATCGCCTTTGTCGGCGCCTCCGGGACCTTCGGCAAGTGGGGCTACATGCTCTTCTGCAACGTGACGGCCGGCGGGTTCAAGGGGCCGATCTACCTCGTGAACGCCAAGGGGACGGAAATCGCGGGCCGGCCGACGTTCAAGTCGGTGGGAGAGATTCCGGCGCCGGTCGATCTGGCCGTCGTGACGATCCCGGCGGCGAATGTCCTCGATCTGATTCCCCAACTGCAGCAGAAGGGGATCAAGAACATGCTCCTGATCACCTCCGGATTTGCCGAAACGGGTGCCGAGGGGCGCCGCCTGGAGGAGGAACTCGTCCGGAAGGCGAGGGAGGCGGGCATCCTGATTCTCGGCCCCAATACGATGGGAATCTGCAATCCCCACAATGCCCTCTTCTGCTGCGGTTCGAACGTTGTGCCGAAGCCGGGGAGCACCACGCTCGTCTCCCAGTCGGGGAATCTCGGGGTGCAACTCCTCGGTTTTGCCGAGCACGAAGGGATCGGCATCCGTGCGTTCGGGGGGTCGGGAAACGAGGCGATGATCACGATCGAGGATTACATGGAGACATTCGAGGTCGATGAGCTGACGCAGACGGTCGTTCTCTACCTGGAAAGCATCAAAAACGGCCGGCGCTTCTTCGAGGCCGCCCGGCGGGTTGGGAAGAAGAAGCCCGTCGTGATGCTCAAAGGGGGGCGTACGCAGGCCGGGAACCGCGCCGCCGCGAGCCATACCGGGGCGCTTGCCTCCAACCTCCGGGTCTTCGACGCCGCCGCCCGCCAGGCGGGGATTGTCGTTGCGGAGCAGCCGATGGACCTCCTGGACCTGTCGGCCGCATTCTCCTCCCTTCCCCTCCCCCGCGGCAACCGGGTCGCGATCATGACCCTGGGCGGCGGCTGGGGGGTGGTCGCCTCCGACCTCTGCGTGGAAAACGGCCTGACGATCCCCGATCTCTCCCCGGAGCTGATCGCGCAGATCGATCAGATCCTCCCCCCCTACTGGAGCCGCTCCAACCCCATCGATCTGGTCGGCGAGTTCGGCCCCAAAATTCCGATGCAGGTCATGGAGGAGCTGGTCAAGTGGGATGGGTGCGATGCGGTGATCCATCTGGGGATCGTCGGGCGGCTGACCTTCCTCAAACAGATGATCTGCTCCATCCTGAAGGTCGATCCGGTGATGGACCGGAAGTTTCTCGAGGCGGTACCGGGTGCGCTCGTCGAGTTCGAGAACCGGTACACGATTCATATGGTTCATCTTATCGAGAAGTACGGCAAACCGATCCTCGGGGTGAACCTCCTTCCCGAGGAGAATGCCCGCACCATCCTGGACGTCGAGGGGAGCTGCTACAAGGGGGTCTCCTTCCTCACGCCGGAGCGGGCCGTCAAGGCGCTTGCCCGGATGAACGCCTACCGCGCGTGGCGGGAGAAATAAATACGGAAATCGTGATTCCTTTGCGCGCTGGATATTGTTCCGACCCTGCACCTCCTCGCTCCGCTGCAAAGACGAAACTCGCGCTTCGCGCTCAGACAGTCGTCTTTGCGGGCGCTTCGCTGCGGGGGCAGGGTGCCCCGAAAAATCTCCAATGCGCGCTTCAGGAATACGATCTCCTGTACGGGGGGGCAAAGGACAAGGAAATGGTCCTCAACCCTGATACAGGGAATCGAGAATATCTGAGTACTTCCGGGTGATTTCGCGGCGACGGATCTTCAGCGTCGGCGTCAGTTCGCCGGAGACCTCGGTGAAATCAACGGGGAGGATCGCAAAGCGCCTGATTGTTTCGTAAGGGGCGAGACGGGTGTTCACCGCGGCGATCTGTTCCTCCACGAGGCGGTGGATCGCCGGATGCGAGGCGACCGCCTCCGGCGAGGCGGTGGCGATCCCTTCCCGGGTGATGAAATCACGGATCTCCGCCTCGTCGAGCGTGATCAGCGCCGTCAGGTAACTCCTCCGGTCTCCGTGGACCAGCACATGGCTGATCAGCGGCAACGCCTTGACCATGGTTTCGATGTTCTGCGGGGCGATGTTTTTGCCCCCCGCAGTGACGATGATGTCCTTCTTGCGATCCGTGATCCGGATGAAACCCTCCGCATCGATCTTGGCGATGTCGCCCGAATGGAACCAGCCGTCGGCGTCGATCGCCGCTGCCGTCGCCTCCGGGTCCTTGTAATACCCCCGGAACAGACCCTGCCCGCGGAGGAGAAGCTCATTTTCCTCCCCCAACTTCGCCTCGATCCCCTCGATCAGGCGGCCGACGGTACCGAATTTGAAGTCATCCGGCCGGTTGACCGAGACGGGCGCCACGGTCTCCGTGAGGCCGTAGCCCTCCAGAATCAGCAATCCCGCTGCGTAGAAGAATTCAAGGAGTTCCATCGGCATCGGGGCGCCGCCGCAGAGGAGGTGTTTCACCCGTCCGCCGAAGACATCCCGGATCTTCCTGAAGACGAGCCGGTCGGCGAGGGCGTGCCGAACGGCGAGCGCGAACGGCATGGGTTTTTTTTCCTTCCGGTACGGTGAACTCCGGCGGCCGACCTGCATCGCCCAGGCGAAGATTCGCTGCCGGAGCGGCGAGGCCCCGGCGATCATCTGCATGATCCGGGCGTGAATCTTCTCGAAGATCCGCGGAACGCCGACCTGGACCGTGGGCTTCAGTTCGCGGAAGTTGTCGATCAGCTTCTCGATGCTCTCGGCATAGACCCCGCGAACCCCCGAGTGCAGCACGGCATACACGGTCAGGCGCTGGAGCATATGGGTGAGGGGCAGGTAGGCGATCCCGAAATCGTTCTCATCGAGGTTCTGGGTCGTGACGGCGTGGATCGCCGTGAAGTAGAGGTTTGCGTGGGTGATCATCGCCCCCTTCGGCGGCCCCGTTGTTCCGGAGGTGTAGGCGATTGTCGCGAGGTCGTCGGGGGCGACCAGGCGCCAGGTTTCGTCGAAACGCCCCGGTTCCCGCAGGTCCAACTCGCGGCCGAGGCGTGTGAGCTCCGGGAAGGGAACCGCACCGGCGGGGAGGCGGTCTTGTTGGGTCTCGAAGAGGACCAGCTTTTCGGGCAGGCCGATCTTCCGCCGAATATCGATTATTTTCTGCAGAATCTCGTCGTTCTCGACGAAGAGAAGCCGGCAGCCGCTGTGGCCGAGGATGTGCCCCATCTCCGCGGCGCTCGCCGTCGGATAGATCCCGACCGTGACGGCGCCCAAACAGAGTATGGCCAGATCCGCGTCGGACCATTCGCTCCGGGTCCGGCTGACGATCCCGACGCGATCCCCTTTCCGGACGCCGCAGGCGACAAGCCCCAGCGTCGTGCAGCGAAGGCCGTCATGCGCCTCCCTCCAGGTGGTCGGCGTCCAGACGCCGTCCCGCTTGCTCACCTTCAGGACCCGGTCGCCGAGGCGCCGCGCCTGGTGCATGAACATCCCGGGCACGGTCGGGGGATCGTAGTGCGATCTAAATTCTCTTTGCATGGATTTTAAATGGGCAACCCGCTGCGATCCGATCGAAGTCGCTGTCCCGAGGGGATCAATCCTGCGGTTTTTCCGCCGGGGTCTCGCCTGCTTCTTTTTCTGCCGCCGCTTCCGCTGGTTTCGTGTCCGTAGCGCCGTTGCCAACGCCTTTCGCATCGCTTTTCGTCTGGGTCTTATCCTTATCCAGCAGCCAGCGAATTTGGGATTGTTTCAAAACCTCCCGGCACAGGGTCTCGGCCTTCCCTGCCCGTTCGGGCTCTTTCTTGGCGTAATAACCCAGGATCTTTACCCCGATTTCCTGGAGCGAAAAGGGTTTCACGATGTAGCCCTCAACACCCAGCTTCATGCAGGACATGATGTCCTCACGGCCGGACAGCGACGTTGCCATCACGATGGTTGTCTTTGTGTCATCGATCATGGTCCGAATCGCTTTCAATACCTGGTACCCGGTCATTTCCGGCAGATATATGTCGAGTATGATGATGTCGGGATGCCATTCTCCATAGACGAGAAGCGCTTCTTTTCCGGAAGCAACCGTTTTTTTGTCGAATACTTGATTGAAAAGTCCCTTGTCATAAAGTATCTGGGTGGTATGGTCATCCTCAACAACCAGGATTTTGATCTTATCTTCACCATTTTGTGAGCCTTGTGGATTGATCAGATCATTCACTTGTTTTTCTGTCAACATGCGGGTTCCATCATCCGTAGCCATCGATTACTGCACCTCCATTTCATGAGTCATTTTTTGTCTTGTCATGCACAAATTCGGGATACAACTCCTTCACGCAATCCGGGCAGATACTGTGGCTGAACTCGGCTTCGGTGTGGTCGCGGACATAGACCTCCACCTGGTTCCAGTAGCCCTGGTCGTCCCGGATCTTCTTGCAGTTTGCACAGATGGGAACGATGCCGCGCAGGGTCTTGATCTGATCGAGCGCCTGGCGCAGCTCCGCGATCTTGGATGCCAGTGCGGCCTGTATCTCGACCATACGGCGGCCGACCTCGATGCGGGCGCGGAGCTCGCCGGGGTCGAAAGGCTTGGCCAGGTAGTCGTTGGCCCCGGCCTCCAGCCCGGCAATGATATCGGCCTTTTCGCCTTTGGTGGTCAGCATGATGATATAGGGCGGCCGGTCGGTCTGCAGGGCGCGGACCCGGCGCACAACCTCCAGACCATCCATCTCCGGCATCATCCAGTCGAGAATGGCCAGCTTGGGGGCGTCAGGTTGTTGCAGCGCCTGCCATGCTTCGGCGCCGTTGACCGTGGCGGTCACCTCGTGGTCCTGCTTTTTCAGCACCGCCGTCAGGACGGTACGCGACGTAAAATCATCTTCGGCGATCAGGATTTTCATGGGCGTTGTCCCCTTGTCATTGAATCAGTCATTTAGAGTTCTTGACAAATTCATTCATTTCTCCCTTCAGCCGTGTGAACCGATTCTCCAACTCGGGCAGGCGGTCTGTGACCTGTTCCAGATTACCGGCCTTGGCCGCTTTCTCCATCTCGAAGGCCACCGCGCGCAGGGCCTCGCCGCCAAGGTTGGCGGAGGCGCCTTTGATGGTATGGGCTTGGCGCTCGGCGCTTGCAGCCTCACCCGCTTCCAGATAGCTCCGCAGCGCCTCGATCTGCTTTGGGACATCGTCCAGGAAAGCCTCGATCACCGTGCGTGCCAGCTCCTCGTCGTCCATCATGCGGGTCATCATGCCCGCCCTGTCGAAAACCGGCGCCTCCGGTTCCGGAGCGGAAACGAGGGGTGTTTCCTCGGGCTCACCGGGCGTTTGTTCCTTTGTCGTTGCGGTCTCCCGCGGCAGCCATTTCTCCAGCGCCTCCGCCAACGCCCGGGGATCAACCGGCTTGGTGACGTAGTCGTTCATGCCCGCCTCCAGGCAGCGCTCCCGGTCTCCCTGCATGGCGTGGGCGGTCATGGCGATAATGGGAATCCGGTGATTCCGGACCGCGGATCGGGGATTGCGGATTGCTCTCGTGGCCTCCAGTCCGTCCATCTCGGGCATCTGCACATCCATCAGCACCAGGTCGTAGGGAAGGGTTTCGAGGGCCTTGAGAGCTTCCGCGCCGTTGGCCACGGCGTCCGCCCGGAGGCCCAGCTTCTTCAGAATGCCCACGGCCACCATCTGGTTGGTGATGTTGTCTTCGGCCAGCAGGATCCGAACCGCGCCCCGGCGCATCTCACGGATCGCGTGGCGCGTCACGATGGGCTGCACAGGTTGGGCTGCGGCGGTCCCGGCCAACACCGCGGAGAGGCAGCCCAACAGCTCCGACTGTCGCGCCGGCTTGGTCAGGTAGGCGGCAAACCCGATCTCCTCCATTTTTCTGGCGTCACCCCGTTGGCCCAGAGAGGATAAAAGGACCAGACGGATATCCTTCAGCGTTTCGTCAGCCTTGATGATCCGGGCCAGGACTGCGCCGTCCATGCCGGGCATCTGCATATCGAGAATGGCGGCCCGGAATGGATCATCCGCGTCGCGGGCACGATAGAGCGCCTGCAGAGCCGTGGGGCCGTCCGGAGTCTCTTCCGCCCGTACACCCCATGCCTTAAACTGGGTTATCAGGACCTCGCGATTGGTGGCGTTGTCGTCGACGATCAGGATATGCACCCCGCGAATGTCGGCGGGCGGGAGGCTTTCCGACCGCGCCCCCGCGGGTTGTTTGCCCAGGCGCACGGTGAACCAGAACTCCGAGCCGACCCCATCTTCGCTCACGAAACCGATCTCACCGCCCATCCGTTCCGCGAGTTGCTTCGAGATGGCGAGACCCAGGCCCGTGCCGCCGTAGTGGCGCGTGGTTGAGGCGTCCGCCTGGGTGAACTTCTGGAACAGGATGTCGTGCTTATCCGCCGGAATGCCGATGCCTGTGTCCTTGATGGAGAAGCGGAGCACGGCCTCGGAGTCGGTTTCCGACACCAGGCTGGCCCGCACGGCGATCTCGCCTTTGTGGGTGAATTTCACGGCGTTGCCCGCCAGGTTGGTGAGAATCTGGCGCAGGCGTCCGGGGTCGCCACTCAGATAGGGCGGGATGTCCGGCGCGGCGGCACAGATGAACTCAATCCCCTTGTCGTGGGCGCGCAGCGCCAGCGTGGCAGCGAAGTCGTCCAGCAGGGCGCGCAGATCAAAGTCCAGCGTCTCCATCTCCAGTTTGCCCGCCTCGATCTTGGAGAAGTCGAGAATATCGTTCAGGAGGGTCAGCAACGATTCGCCGCTGGCCCGCACGATCCCGGCATATTTGCGTTGCTCGTCGCTGAGTTCCGTATCCAGCAGCAGGCCGGTCATGCCGATCACCCCGTTCATGGGGGTGCGGATCTCATGGCTCATATTGGCCAGGAACTCGCTCTTGGCGGCGTTGGCCATCTCGGCCTGAATCGCCAAGTCGTTGGCCAGAGCCGTGGACACTTCGAGCCGGCGGTTGGTCTCTAGGAGCTCCTTTTCGGCGCGCTTCCGTTCGCTGATATCGAGGATAAATCCGCGTATTCCGGTAATCTGACCATTGATGAGGATTGGGGAAGAGTAGGCCATGGCGTCAAAGGTCTGACCGTTTTTCCGCAATGCCTTGTATTCCAGGAACCTCCCGCTTTTTCCCCCAACCCGCTCCTGTATTCGCTTTTGGACGATTTGCCGTTCCTCAGGGATCACCATGTTCATAATATTGATCCCCTGCTCAATATCGTCATCATTCATCCCGAACCGATTGTAACCGTGTGTATTGGAATAGGTTAATTTTCCGGACAGATCTGCTTCAAAAATCGTTTCCGGGAAGACTTCCGCCAATTGTCTGAAACGTTCTTCGCTCGCGCGCAGCGCCTCCTCCGCCCGTCTGCGTTCTGTGACATCATGGTGCGAACCGTAGAAACCCGCCAAAGTTCCCTCACTGTCACGGATGCCCCGAACGTAAGTTGCAAGATACTTTATGGAACCGTCCTTGTGATAATACTCCAACTCCAGGGTCACCGATCGGTCGGGATCCGCACCCTGCTCTGTTTCCCGGCCCAATTCCGCCAACAGTGCCTCGAAAATCAATTTCTGGGATTTGAGGGTCAACTGTTGATCTACTTTTTGAGCCATCCTTTCCTCCGGGGTATACCCCAGCATTCTTTCAATGGAAGGGCTGACATAGGTGGTCACCAGGTTGATATCCGTCGTGAATACCACATCAGCCATGCTCTCCGCGAGAAACTGGTATTTCGATTCGGAATCTCTCAGAGCCTCCTCGGCCCGCTTGCGCTCGGACACGTCCATGAGGGTTCCGATGACGGCAGGCTTGCCCTGATAGGTGGTGCTCGAACTGTAAACCTCGACATACTTGATATCCCCGCTGCCCGTTAAGATTCTGAATTCGTAACTGACCGATTTAAGTTCTCCGGAAATCCTTTTCCGCAGGCTCTCTTCAACCAGGGGCAGATCTTCCGGGAAAATCACATCCCGGGGGCCAAGTCTGTCTTTCAATTCATCGGCCGGGTATCCGAATATCTTGGCAAATTCCGCATTCACATATCGAAACAGATTATCCTGGATGAGGTAGATGCCGACGATCGACTTTTCGGACAAGTCCCTGAACTTGCTTTCCGATTCCTGTAAGGCCTCTTCGGCCCGCTTGCGGTCGGTGATGTCCTGGTGAGTCCCCCGCATCAGCAGGGGTTTCCCATTTTCCGTCCAGGCCGTTACCTTGCCCCTGTCCAGAACCCAGACCCAGCTTCCGTCTTTATGTTTCATCCGGGTTTCGAACTCATAGTAGTCGAGTTCGCCGCGAAAATGCTTCTCGATCAAATCCTCACGGGTCTTCAGATCGTCCGGATGGGCGAATTTCATCCATGTTTCGATCGATACGGGTGATATTTCCTCCAGCGTGCAGCCGATGATGTCGGCCCAACGGTCGTTAAAGACGGTTTCGCCGGTTTGAACGTTCCACTCCCAGGTGCCGACATGGGTTCCCTCGATGATGCCGGCCAAACGCTGGCGCTCTTTGAGCAGCGCCTCTTCCGCCTGTCTGCGGCGGGTGATGTCGACCATCACGGTCAGGAAGTATCGACGTCCCTGGCTGCTGATGATCTCGCCGGAAAACAGGCCATCAAGGATCGCCCCGTCCCTGCGCCGGACCTGAAGCTCGAAATCGGTAATGCGCCCGTCCTTCAGCATTCTGTCCACGAGCCCGGCCTGCTGCTCCGGTTTCGGGAACAGACCCAGTTCAACGGCGTTTCTGCCGATGACTTCCTCCCGGGAATAGCCGAGCACTTCCAGGAAAGTGTCGTTCACATCGGTAAAACAACGCTCCGGAAGGGTGGATAGTGCCATCAGGCTGGGGTTGCTGCGGAACAGGCGCTCGAAACGCTGCTGCGCTTCCTGTTCCGCGCTCAGGTCCTTGGAGACGCCGAAGATGCAATCTACGCCGTTCCACCGGCCGAACCAGACGCGGGTTTCCGCCGGAACGAGAACGCCGCTTTTAGCGGCAAGCGGCAGGGGACAGCTCTTCCGTTCGCCCCGGAACATGGCGGCGAAGATTTCCTCGGCTTCTGAGCGCAGGTCGGCCGGATGCGCATCCAGGACATGCATGCCGGCCAGTTCTTCGCTGCTGTAGCCCAGCTTTCGTCGGAAAGCGGTGTTGGTGAACAGAATTCGGCCCTCGGGCGTGGCCACCACGATCAGATCGTCGATGGTCTCGAAGAAGGTGCGGAAGTTGGCTTCGCTCTCCCGGAGGGCTTCCTCTGCCTGTTTGCGGCGGGTGATATCTCTGGCAGTGCCTTCAAAACCGATGATCCTGCCGGTCTTGTCCCATAGAGGGACGGCACTGGAGGTGTGCCAGTGCCACGATCCGTCGATATGCCGCACGCGGTACGCCACACCCTCCTGTCTCTGCCCGGATTCGATCACGCTCCGCAGGAACACCATGCACCCCGGAAGATCGTCGGGATGGACAAAGGTCTGGAAGGGCTGCCCCGCCACCTGGCTGACCGGGTGTCCCAGGAGCGTCGTCCAGGCGGGGGAGACGAAGATGAATACCCCCTCGGGGGTGAGTGTGTAGATGATGTCGTGGCTGTGGTCGATGAGCAGGCGGTATTTCTCCTCGCTCTCCCGGAGGGCCTCTTCCGCCCGCTTGCGGGCGGTGATGTCCTCTTTCACGGCCAGAAAATGGGTGATACGGCCCGTTGAATCCCGGATGGGTGAAATGGAGGCGCTTTCCCAATAGGGTTCGCCATTTTTCTTCTTGTTGTGGAATTCGCCGTGCCAATCATTTCCCGCCGTGATGGTTTCCCACATTTCCCGGTAAGCCTCCGGGCTTTTATCGCCGGATTTCAGGACCCGCGGATTCTGGCCCAGAACCTCGTCCCTGGTGTACCCGGTGAGCTCGATGAACTTGGGATTCACGTATTCAATGTCACCTTTGGGATTGGTAATGACGATCGAGGCCGGACTCTGCTCCACGGCGCTGGACAACTGACGAAGCTTTTCCTCAGCCAGCTTGCGTTTGGTGATGTCGGTGCTGCTGCACCGGAAGCCCCGCAAGGCGCCGTCGGCATCCAGCAGGGGGATGCCGTTGGTGGAGACCCAGACCTCGCGGCCGTCTTTGGCCTGCAGGGGGTGCTCCAGGTTCTGGAAGGGTTCCTTCCCTTCGATGAGGCCGAGAGTCGCCGTCCTGAAGGCTTCGCGATTGGGTTCGGCATGCAATTCATAACAATACAACCGGTTCGTCAGCTCATCGGGGTGGTAGCCGATGACCAACTGGGCCACGCGACTGACATAGGTGAAGAGCCCCTGAGGGTTCACCTCCCAGGCAACGGTGCCGTTCTGCTCAGCCAGTTGGTCGAACCGGGCCTCGCTCTTGCGTAAATGCTCGCGCCGGCGGTACTCCTCGGTCACATCACGGAAGACCAGCACGGCCCCGATGACGCCGCCGGCCGCGTTATGAATGGGCGCGCAACTGTCGGCGATTTCGCACTCCGTGCCGTCACGGGCAATGAGCGTTGCGTGATCGGCCAGGCCGATGATACGGTTTTCGCGCAGAGCGCGGCCGACCGGATTCTCGACCTCCTGCCGTCTCTCGGTGTGGATGATGCGGAAGACATCGGAGATGGGTCGTTCATAGGCCTCGCCGCCGCTCCATCCGGTGAGCTTCTCGGCCACGGTGTTGAGGCTGATTACGTTGCCCTGGGCATTGCAGGCGATTACGCCATCGCCGATCGAACGCAGAGTGGCCGACAGGAGCTCTTCACTTGCCCGCAGTCCGGCCTGCTGGGCCCGGATGCCCGTGTCGGTGCGGCGGAGCAGGACATAGATGAAACCCAGCAGGAGTGCCAGCAGAACCGAGCCGGCCGCTCCGGCCAGGGCCATCAGACGCACAAAGGCCGTCGTGTCGGCGGTGATATCGCGCATGATCAGCAGGCCGCCGACCTTTTTGCCCGATGCGTCCGGCAGCGGTATCGCGGATACCCGCCAGTCCTTTCCGGCGGAGCTGATCCTCCGATCCGTTTCACCGTGGACAAGGTCGTCCGCCGCCTGGTCGGCCCAGAGCGCGAAGGCATCGGGCAGGCGGACCTGGGAGGCGTGGATCACCACGCTATGGGGCAGGCGGTCCCAGTCGGCTTGACTTCCAGACAGCCTCATGCCCTCTTCATATTTCTGCCGGTTCAGATGCTCCTTGCGGATGGTCACCGCCAGTTCAAGGGTGGACCGGTCGCGCCGCGTTAGCAGCACGTCCTCGATCCCCTTGCCCAATTCCACATAGCCGACGAGAGAGCCGCCGTCGAAGACCGGCTGCACCACCCGCAGAGCGAAGAGACCCAATGTCTCCAGTTCGATGCCGGAAGCGGTCTTGCCGGTCCGCTCCGCCTCGAGGGCCGTAAAGCGATCGATCCGGTCGCCGTGGTTCTCCGGCTTGTGAATGCGCAGGAGGCAGACGCGGCTCTTATCGAAAAAGGAGAAGTGCGTGAGGTCGTTTTCCCGGTAGAGCGTCTCGAACAGCGGCCGCCAGGCCGCCAGTAGACGGTCGGCCTTGCCCTCGCGCAGTGCCTTTCGGGTCGTGGCGTCGGCGGCAATGGGCTGGACGGCCGCGGCCAGGCCGGAGGCTTGGTTATCCAGATCCACTTGTAATTCGCGACTGATCGCGGCGATCTCGGCGGCGACGGTCTTGGCCAATTGTTGCTGATGCTGTTGCCAGAGGAGCGTCCCCACGCCGGCCAGCAGGACGATCAATATGGCCGCCAGGGGCGGCAGGAGATGCCGCATCACCGGTTTGGGCGCCGCGTCAACGCGGCGGGCGGCGCTTAAAAAAGCGACCACGCCGATGAGCATCACCAGCATCAGCCCCACGGGCAGGGCCGCCCGGGCGGCCACATCCCACTTCCAGGCGCGGGCGTCGATGTCCATGCCCAGCACGGCGACCATGGCACCGGTTTGCGGGTTGGTCAGCGGGATCAGCGCCGAGACCCACACGCCCCAGCGGTCGGAGACCGGGCCCTCGACGGCCGCGGCCCTTGCATCGAACACGCGGCGATAACCCGCTGGGAGCTCCTCATAGACCTGTCCAGGCGGGGAGTAGTCCTTCGAGCCTGCCGGCTCGCTGTCCAGGAAGAAGAAGACCGCGCCGTCGGCGCTGCGGCCCATGAGATAGAGGAACCGGCATTGCGGGTTGGCCGAACGGACGGCGGCAAACTGTTCCTTGAGCCGCCGGTAGTCAGGGTTGTTCAGGTCCGCCTTCGTGCCCGAGAGCGCCCGGATGCGGTCGATGTTCACCGCCTGCGCCACCATACGCGCCTGCAGAAGCAGGTCGGCGCGCATTTCGCGGTCGGCCCGCGCTGTTGTCCACCAGGCAAACAACGCCCCGGCCGCGAGAATGGCCAGCAGTGCCGCCGCCAGCAGGCGCGGTTTTTTCCCCTCGGGGAAACGCGTTGCTTCTTTATCGTTTATCGGAAAGCTCCACATGATCTCACCCTGTTTCCATTGGCCCCGACCCCAGACGAAACGGTTCTCTCATATCATATTATCGAGGGAATGACATCATTGATAACGATATGAAATCAAGCATTATCCCGGAAAAGAAAAGGGATCATAGAGACATTCATTTGATCAGACGTTTGCGCATTTTGTAAAGCGCCAGCGGAAAGGTCGATGCGGCAAAGGCGGCAAGGTAGACGATCCCCGGCAGGAGCCCGGCGTCGATCCGGCCGTTCGTAAAGGCCCGGGAGAGGTCGACCAGACGGGTGAGCGGGAGGAAGGCAGCCGTCGTCTGCGCCCAGCCGGGGAGATTCTCGACGGGGAAGAAGGTTCCACTGAAGAGAAACATCGGCGTGATGAAGAGAAAGACCGGCAGGTTGAAGAGCTCGATGTTCGGGACGAGGGCCGTGCAGATCATCCCCGCCGCGCCGAAGGCGAGCCCCCCCAGGAAGGCGAGCGGCAGCAGGAGCAGCCCCTCCGGGTAACGGATCAGGCCGAAGAAACTGATCACGACCATCATGATCGCCGTCGCGATCAGAGCCTTGGTTGCCCCCCAGATGATCTCGCCGGCGATGATCTCCTCTACGGTGAGCGGCGTCGCCATCATCGCGTCAAAGGTCTTCTGGTAGTACATGCGGACGAACGAACCGTAGGTGTTCTCGAAGAAGGAGCTGTTCATGACCGTGATCGCGATGAGCGCCGGGGCGATGAACCGGACGTAGGGGATCTCCTCTCCTCCGTAGCGGATATTTCCCACAAGACCTCCCAGGCCGATGCCGAAGGCGACCAGGTAGAAGAGGGGCTCCAAGAGCGGCGGGATGAAACTGATCTTCCAGCTCTGCCGGTACACGGTCAGGTTCCTCTGCCAGACCCGGAAAAAACGGCCGGAGAGCGGTGGATAAAGTTTCATTCGCGAAGCTCCCTCCCCGTCAGCCGCAGAAATACATCTTCCAGCGTCGCCATCCGCATGATGCACGCCCCGCTCCTGCAGAAACGTTCTTCGATCTCCCGGTAGAGGGAGGCTCCGTCCTCCACATCGACGATCAGCCGGTGACCGATGTTCTCGAAGGGAATCCCCCGTTCGCGGAGAAACGCCGGCAGTTCCTCTACGGGGTCCACGACTTCGATCACATGGCGGCCGACATGGAGGCGGATCAGTTCGGCCGGCTTTCCCTCGACGAGGAGGCGTCCCCGATCCATGATGATCAGCCGGTCGCAGAGGCGGGAGGCTTCGTCCATGTAGTGGGTCGTCAGCAGAATGGTGAGCCCGTCCGCCCGGAGTTCCTCCAGACGTTCCCAGACCTGGTGGCGCGACTGGGGGTCCAGGCCGGTTGTCGGTTCGTCGAGGATGAGGAGTTCCGGCCTGTTGAGGAGCGCCCGGGCCATGACGAGACGCCGGATCATCCCGCCGGAGAGATCGACTGCGCGGGCGTTTTCCCGGTGGTCGAGGGCCATGAAGCGCAGGAGTTCCTGGGAGCGCCGTGTCGCCTCGGCCGAGGGGATGTTGAAGTAGCGGGCAAAGACCTCGAGGTTCTGGAGGACGTTGAGATCCGGATCGATGTTGTTCTCCTGCTGGCAGACGCCGATCCGGGACTTCACGGCGCGCGCCTGCCGGGTGATGTCGAGGCCCAGCACATGGAGCGTCCCCCCGCTCGGAGGGGAGAAGGCGTAGACCATCCGGATCGTGGAGGTCTTCCCCGCCCCGTTGGGGCCGAGGATCCCGAAGCACTCCCCGCGGTTGACCGAAAAAGAGAGATCGTCGACGGCGACGATCTCCCCGAAGGTCTTGCGGAGGTGTTCGGCCTCGATGACGGGGTTCACCGGCCCTCCGCCTTTCCCGGCGCGAGATACGGGATCACGTAGGGCCCCTCCCGGATGAAGGCGACCGCAGGTTCGATCCCCCGCTTCCGGTATCCGGCCACGGCCGCGCGCAGCGCATTTTCGACCATCTCCCGGACGGCTGCCGCGGGGGGTCGCTCCGTCTCATCCTGCAGAAAGTCGAGGCCGCACCGGCCCGGGATCAGGCAGTAATCACCGCGCGGGATCGTGTGCGTGCAGTAGATGAAATCCTTCTCATCGATCTTCCGGAAGACCTTTGCCCACATCTCCGGTTCCCATTGGTCTTTGGTGAAGTTCCAACCGGGTGCCTCGATCATTTTCATGTAGTGGTCCGCCCCCTGGATCTTGAGCAGGTGGAGGAGGCTTTTGTATTCCGGCCCGCCGATCGGCTCCTCGTCGCGGTTGTCGGTGGCGATGATCAGGATGCCCCCTTTCCGGATCGCCGGCAGGGCGTTGTGGGCGGCCTTCACCGCCTGGTAGTGGTTCCGGCCGACGTAGCTGCCGTGGGTGAGGATGATGTCGTACTCCCTCTCCACCGGGATGGAGACATAGTCCCGGATGAGGTTGCCGGCCGCCTTGTGAGCCGCCTCGAGATCCCCGGCGAAGACGCCGGTCAGATGCATGTCCCGGTCGAGCGTCGCGTTTACGATGAAATCGACACCCACGGTCCGGGCGATTGCCAGGGACTCCTCGTGGCAGGGGTTCCCCTGGAGAATCAGGTTCTGCGCAAAGGGGGATTCGAGGAAGGCGGGGCTGTGGAATTTTTCGATGGTTCTTTTGTCGACGAGACCCGGACAGATCGCCTTGCGCCCACCGGAGAGCCCCGCCATGAAATGGCTCTCCACGAGGCCCGTCGCGATCCGGAGATCGGCCTGGAAAAAAGCGCTGTTGACGAAGACGTCGCCGCCGGTCGCGCTCTTCCCGATGAAGGTGAGCGATGCCTGGTCTTCGCAGTCGTGGTCGATCACCGGGTAATCCCGGAGGATATCCCCGCCGAACATCTCGGTCCGTTCGTCGGCGGTGCTCGGCCGGTGCATGCCGTTGCCGATGACGATCCGGATATTTTTCCGGGGAATCCCCGCCGCTTCCAGGCGGTTCAACAACGGTCGGAGGAGGCCCTCCTTCCCGCGGTAGGGGACGGGGCGGGTGATGTCGGAAACGGTCACCGCCGCCGTGAGCTCCGCGGCCGGTTTTCCCTTGCCCCGGATGATCTCCGCAAGCGGCGGACATCCGATGAGGTTTGAGAGCGCCTCCTCGAAGGCGGCCCGCGGGTCCGGGAGGACCGGGATCTCCTTCATGCCGATGATCGCGCAGTCCGGCGGGACGCGGATCTTCAGGATTTCCGCTCCGTATTCGACGGGAATCTCTTTCCAGTTTGTGGTGTCGGTTTCCCGGCAGGTGTTCTCGGTATCGGGTTGCATGTCGGCCTCCGGGTAAAAGTGATGGCATTTTTTATACTGAAAGATGCGTCTTGGAATCTACCCGGAAGCGAGAAACCTGTCAAGCCCGGTTCTTATGTGCCCGGTGCTTATGTACTTTCTGATTTGGAGAGTATAAACTTTGGGGGGGCTGCTCTTTCACCTTGTGTTCTTAAGGGTGAAAGAATGTTGTAAACTACCCTGGGACGCCGGGGTAAAATGGGAGGAGAGAATCTGTGTTTCACCTGATGCCAGAGAGCATGATTTGTAGAGTAGATCCTTCTCCCACTGCTTTGTTCATAACTCGTACGGTATCATAAACCTTCCCGGATGGGAATGAGTTTGCACTTGCAAGGTTGATTCGAACAAGGCTTTTTTATCCAGGGCGATATTTCTTTGAGGGGAGTATTTCTATGTCAGTATCGGTTCTTGGGATAGATATTGCGAAACAGAAGTTCGATGCCGCACTTCTTGTAGAGGGGAAGACAAAACATAAGACCTGCAAGAATTCGGCAGAAGGTTTTGAGGTGTTGAGGCTCTGGTTTGAGAAACAGGGAGTTCAAGAGATCCATGCCTGCATGGAAGCCACGGGGAACTATGGAGAGGATCTGGCTATCTATCTTCATAAGGCCGGCCACATGGTCAGCGTTGTCAACCCCGCCAGGATCAAAGGATTTGCTCAGAGCGAACTGCTGCGCACCAAGACAGATAAACTTGATGCCGCTTTGATTGCCCGGTTCTGTCTGGCTATGAAACCAGGCGCATGGATCCCACCTTCACCGGAGATCAGATCCCTGAGAGCTCTGGTGAGGCGGGTTGATAGTCTGATCGACATGCGAAGTCAGGAGAAAAATCGGATCAGCACGGCACATCAATCCGTCTCTCTTTTGATCAAAGAACATATCGCTTATTTGGATCAAGAGATTGAAAAGATCAGAAAGCAAATTGCCGATCTGATAAGAAAAGATCCAAATCTTAAACGGAAAAAGGATTTGCTGGATTCTATCCCCGCTATTGGTAAGGTGACCATTCCTCACATCCTGGCAGAATTAGATGATCTGGAAAAATTTAACCATGTTAGTGAACTGGTGGCGTTCATCGGGCTCGCGCCAAAGGAAACGCTCTCAGGATCATCTATTAAAGGCAAACCCAGATTATGTAAAATCGGACATGCACGGCTCAGGAAAGCCCTTTACATGCCGGCATTGGTGTCGATTCAATGTAATCCTGTGATGATTGCCTTTTATAACCGGCTAAAAGACAAAGGCAAAAATGGGAAAGTGATTGTCTGCGCAATTATGCGGAAACTGGTTCACGTTATTTTTGGTGTCCTGAAATCCGGGAAAAAGTACGATCCAAACTTTCAACCAATTTCCGCTTGACAAGAACGGTATCTACTGTTCAACAGCTTTTATTCATCAATACTGAGGATAACGGAAAGTAATGTTTGAGTTCTTATGAAATTTCGGCGAGAACTTTTTCCGTCCTTGTCACCCAGCCGTCAGCACCGCATTCCCGGAAGAGGTCGACGGCCTTGGTGATTTGTTCCTTGGCCTTGGGGATGTCACCTTTCTTCTTGAAGAAATCGGCATAGAGTTTGTGGTCACGGGCTAAGTTCCACTTGGCGTCATATCTCGTATTTGCCTCGATGGCCCGTTTTATCCATATCTCCGCTTCGGCCATGTGGTGATTGTCAACATGTAAGAAAATCTCTCCAATACATTGGGCTCCAAAGGATTCGCATATGGCAAGTCTGTTTTTTTCATGAGTTGCAATCAGACTGCTCAGTTCATGCAAATCAACAGCGGATTGATGATTCAGAAGCTTCGCTTTTACCAAGAATAGTTTGTGAAGATTGAGCCAGGAAGGGAAAAACCTCGTGTCCTCCGCGATAAAAATATTTTTGTTGTGATACTCTTCAGCCTTCTCATATTCTCCCGTAGCACTATTGGCTTGTCCCAAATATCCGCAAGCGAGTGAACCCCAACCAAGTAGAGCCGCTTTTTCATAATATCTCATTCCTTCTAAAAGATATTTCTCCGCTTCATGAAATATTCCTTTATAAAACCATGAAATTCCTAGACTGGTATAGGCTGGCTGCAGGGCAAGGATATCTCCGCTCTCCATTGCAGACTCTAATGCCTCTTTGCTCATTTGAAGGGCCAGATCCGTTTTCCCTTGTAAATTGTAAGCAAATGCAAGACCGCTCTTCGCATATGTTATCCCGGAAAGGTGCTTTGATAAAAGAGATAAATCAAGAGATGTTTTAATATAAGCAATGCTTTCGTCAAATTGGTGATTCTGCAAAATAGCGACACCTAGTGAATAATTTGCAAAAAACAGGGCGGTAAAGTCCCCTACTTTTGCCGCTATCTCGAAACTATCTTTTAAATATTGAGTTCCTTTAGCGAAATCTTCTTTAATATAAATTAAGTACACTCCCATGGCTGTATAAATGCCGGGAATCATCTTCTGGTAATTCAGATTTAGGGCCAAGTCAATAACAGGCTCAACAGCTTCTTTTGCTTCAATAGGGTAAGATAAATAAAGATAATATGTCGAAAGCATGACTCTCACATCAATGATCTTCTTCTGGACAGCCTCATTCTGGGGAAGCTTCTCCAGGCAGGTCAGGCTTCTTTTCGCATACTCAACAGCATCCATTAAGGATGCTGCTTTCGCATACTTCATTGCCTCAAGCCTTGCGTATTCTGCCCCCTTCTCGTAATCCTCACAGGCCATGCAGTGGTTGGCAAGAACGCCATAGCGGTCACAGATATTGTCTCCGAAAATCTCTTCTATGGTCTTGGCAATCTTGGCGTGGATCTGCTTCCGCTTCTTCATGAGGATGGAGTCATAGGCGACCTCTCTAGTGAGGGCGTGCTTGAAGATGTAGGTGCTGTCGGGATAGATACCCCGTTCATAAAAGAGTTCGGAATCCCTAAGCGTGGATAGATGGGACAGAAGCTCCTGCTCCGGCAACCCGGTCACCTTCCGGATGAGCTCATGGCTGAACTCCCGCTCAATGACAGAGCCGGTTCTTAAAACTTCCCGAGCTCCTTCGGGCAGTTGATCTACACGGGCCATAATCACATCCTGGATCGTGGAGGGGGTGGAGATGGTTTTTAGATCTTTACTCAGCTTGTATGTGCCGTTAGTCTCATCAATAATCTTTCGTTCCCTGATGGACTTAATGAACTCCTCAATGAAAAAGGGGATGCCTTCAGTCTTGCTCAGGATCAAATCCTCGATCTCTTTGTCAACGATGGAGGTGTTGAGCATGTGCCTAACCATTGCGAGAGATTCCCGGTTGGACAGTCGGTTGAGGGTGACCTGGCTGTGGTAGGAGCGGCTGCCCCATGTGTGGACAAACTCCGGTCTGTAAGTAAAGATCAAAAAGACCCTCGATCCGGAAATACTATCCAGGATCTCTTTCAATGCATCCTCAGAGCTTCTGTCCATCCAATGCAGATCTTCCACGGCCATGATCAGGGGCCTGGGTTCAGAGCCCTTGAGGGTGATTCTCTTGAGGACCTCTAAGATTCTGTCCTTCCTGGCCTCGGGGCTCATTTGAATCTTCTCGATACTACTTCCCTTTACGGAGAGAAGCTCCAGCAGATAGGGCAGCATTGAGGATACATCCACCTGTATGTCATTGAGGAAGCTGGTAACCTTCTGACGGACCTGCTGATCCGTATCGTTGTCCTGAATCTCGAAGGTGGCTTTAAGGATATCTACAATGGGGTGATAGGCTACATTTCTGCTGTATGAGAGGCATCTTCCTTCCAGAAAGGTGACATCCTCATTGTTCACGGCCTTTCGGAACTCATAGAGGAGTCTTGACTTTCCGATGCCTGCTTCGGAGATGATGGAGATGGCCTGGCCCCTACCTTCCTTGGATCGCTCGAAACCATCAAGGAGCAACTCAAACTCACGCTGTCGTCCCACGAAGGTTGTAAGCCCTCTTTCCGCACTCACATCGAATCTGGTCCTTCTGCTGGTCGGGGCAATGACTTGGTAGACTTTGAGGGGTTTCTGATTCCCTTTGATCTCCTTCTCCCCCAAGGCCTCAACACGAAACAGGCCCTCAGTGATCTTGAAAGTATCCTCGGAGATATACGTCGTTCCCGCTTCGGCAAGGGATTCCATACGGGAGGCCAAATTGACGGTGTCTCCGACGGCTTTAAATTCAACTCTCAGATCATTGCCGAGAGTTCCCACAACAACAGGGCCGGTGTGAATCCCGATCCGCATCTTCACCGGGGGAAACTCTCCCTCCTTCTGACGCATCCGATCATTAAACCGTGTAATCTCCCGATGGATGGCCATGGCCGAATGAATGGCTCTTTGGGGAGCATCTTCCAAGGCAATGGGTGCACCGTACAGGGCCATGACCCCGTCCCCTGTCATCTCGTTCACAGTGCCCTCATATTCATGTACCTTGTGGATCAGGATCTCGTAGACCTCATCCATCATGGCGTACATAGCCTCGGGACCCAGGCTCCTGGACAAAGGCGTGAATCCCTTCATATCGCAGAAGAGCACGGTCACTTGCTTCTTCTCCCCCTCGATCCTGTCACGCTGCGAAAGGATTTTTTCGGTGATGCCTGAAGGGAGATATTTCTGGAGCTTGGCGATCTTCTCGTCGAAGGAGAGGTCTTTGGGAATGGTCAACGATGGCTGGGTCAGGCTATGGCCGCAGTCGCCGCAGAATTTGAAATAGGGAGGATTTAGATGATTGCAGTTGTGACAGGTTTTTTCAAGCTTGGTGCCGCAATCACCGCAGAACTTCAATCCCTCGGTATTTTCAAATCCGCATTTGAGGCACTTCATAGTTACACTCCCCTTTGATCTTGCCTAATTTCAGTTGGTTCATTATCGATTCGTGAGGCTGTTTCCAGAGGTTCCCTCCACGGGATTAATAGATTCGATAGCCGGCCAACTCCGTCATGCTGTCTCGGAACGCCGGATCGTTTTTCAACTGTTGCTGGACAACGGGCATGGCAATTCCAAGCACAACGGCCTCTCCTGCGACGGTCGCGCTAGCCGCTTTCCCGCTGAGGGCAGACAACTCACCGACGATACCGCCTGTCTTGATAACAATTGCCGTTCCGTGGTCGTCACACAAAGACTTACCACGGCGATAGACCTGCAACTGACCACTCAGCACCAAGTAGACATTGTTGTTCTCTGCATCTTCCCTGATCAGAGGCTCTCGGCCATCGGTCTCTTGCATGTGCACATGATCCGATTGGCTCCGCGCCAGATCCATTATCATCCGTGCTATACGTTTCTCGATGGTCTTGCGATCAAGTGCGGCCGTATCTTGCTGGCCGACCTGCCAGTCCTGGATTTTTTCCAACAATGCGGGTATGGGCGATATGCCTTCCTTCAGGCAGTGGCGTTCATGGCTGAGGTCGCCATGAAATGATCTGCCCATGAGGAGGATTGTGCCGGGAATGTCCGATTCCATCAAGACCACGTCGTAATCTGTCTGTGAAAAGGGGAGGAATTCGATGTAGACGGGATGTTTGTGCAGAGAGCCATCCGCATGCCTCAAAACACGGCTCCCGGCGGAGATTAAACCGGCACTGAGGGGCTTGTCTTCCAGGACGACGGAGCCGTTGCCAAATGTATAGGGGCTGTCAAAGAGCGCTTCGTTGTAAAAGCCGTCACAGAACGTAAGCGTTTGTTGCTGAGTATCATAGAGAAATGTCATGGCATGTTCTTCAACCAGGTTCAGCAGTCGTATCGCCTTAACCTTCTCGTTCGCAGTGCCGGAGTGTGGGATAACAGGGATACCGCCACCAGCCACCGGCACGTGGTCTATGGGGTGCCGCGTCCCGGTAACGGGGTCTTTCGGTTCTATCCACGTCGTGGAACCATCCCCATATGTCACTTCAATCTTTGAGTTTTCAAGCTCATAGTGACTCAGCGGTTGGCCGGCCAATAGTTCCTTCATCCCATAGGGGTGGCATAGAGCAGTGGCATCCTCGATGCAGCTCCGTTCGCACACATACTTTGTGCTCATGGCAATCGACTCTACATAGATGCTCATCTGACCGCCACGCAATTGGTAGCGCATCCTTGCGGGGATTTCCTTCTGGAAAATGTTTTGGAAGCCTTCGTAGAATTCCAGTTCCAGACAGAGCATGGCCTTGGCGATGAGTCTTTTTACCTCCCTCTGCTGCCAGCACGCGAAGAGCGAGCCGTTGAGATACATGGTTTCCCTGCAGTCGCCATTCTGCATCAGCAGGGTCGCCGTAAGGTCCGTGCCCGTACGCGCATGCCTGCGCATGCCGTAATCCACGCCGGACAGGGCGATCAGGCCATCGGATCGGATGTCGAAAGCGGCGTGGGTCGGTGATAGGAGATCCTGGAGATCTGCTATCTTAAAACCGTTGCCAACGATCTTCTGGATGGCCTCTATAATTGATTTTGGGTCCTCCCTTTTTTCCAGCAGCATCGGCTGAAGGACCTCCATTTCCAGTATGCTTGCGAGATCATCCTGGACATGGCGGTTGATCAGTAAATCGGGAACGCGCGCACCTATTCGACCGATGGCACCATCAATACGCACAGGGATAAGATTTGAGGTCAGGGCGCAGAAGTTAATCGTTTTGTTCAGGAAAACATTGACACGATTGGCAGGTTTGCAATCGATCAATCGTCGATATTCTTCATTGAGGGCAGCGCCCCTTTTCTTAACGGCTGCCGCTCGGAGACGACTACACCCGGCCTCTAACTCGGCGATGGCCATATCAGCACATTTTATTCGCAGATCCAGTAATGCGGTGCTGCGCCCGCCCGCGAGCTCCACAGGGCGGATGGTTTGGCAATTGTTGCGGATGCGAAGCATCTCCTTGGTCGTTATGGCGAGTTTGAATTCGGCGTCTGCTGCTGTGAACAGGCGGGCCATATCGAGGGGGATTCTTGTCACGTCCCCTTGAGCGACTGAAAGAAGCAGTTGTCCAGCATGCGTCCAATAGTCGAGTGACTCGCTGCCCCCCTGCAGTTCCAGAGCAATGCCGATTAGGGCGATCTGGCTGTCCAATTCTCTTTCGACGGATTGGATCTCTCTTTCAGCAAGTTTGAGATTCAGCTTTTTTCCACTGTCCAATCCGCCAACCCCGTGCTCGTGCAGCAGCTGTCCCTGCTCAATTTTAAGACTAAGTAGATAGTCGATCGTTCGCAGCATCCAGCCAAGACCGGCATAGGAAGAACCACTCTCTCGGAACCCCCGGCGAAAGATGCGAGTAGCAAGGTGCAGGTTCTTCTGCCGTAAAGCCTGGGCAAAAGCGACGGTCATATTGTCTGTATCCATTTCGGGGAAATAATGGGGCAGGCAGGCTAGTAAACGCGGATCGATGGTGAATGGCTCCCCCTTGGCCTCGGCTAGCTCACTGGCAATTTGCTCGGCAAAAATCATCCTTGACGAGTAGGACTCACCTAGAATGGACCAGACGAGTGCATTCTGCCCCCCCTCGGCAATGATCCGCTTGCTTTCCTGGATTGTTTCCAGCGGTCGGCCGATCTTATTCAAGGCCAGCAGGTAGAATTCCCGGACCCGGGGTGCACTGCGGAACACCTTATCCCGGCATTCCCGGTAGATCCGAATTTCATTTTCAGGTGAACTGAGCAGTCGAAAATGGTTGGTGATTTCGATGAGCTCTTTCGTCGTCCAACCGGCCAATCCCCGTGCCCCGTCGAATGCTAGTTTCTCCAGTTTCTCTATGGTGTCGCAGCGCTCCAGAAGGATTCTGAATGCATGATCGCGGAGCACCTCCTCTCTGCCTTGTTCGTAGACGCTTTCAAGGTCACAGCGATAAAGGTCGTCAAAGGTAGGCTTCTCTTCTTCAAGGGGCTTCTGATCTGTTCTCTTATCGGAAGCATCAAAGGGAGCGTTCTTAAGGTCATAACTACAAGCGCTGCAAAATTTATCTGAAGGAAGGATTTCGGATGAACACTTGGAAAACGCTAAGATTAAGTTAGAACCACACTCGCAGCAGAATTTTTTGCCTTCAGGATTCTCGATCTGGCACTTCGGACATTGCATGGTTCATGTCCTTTCGGTATCAAAGTCGGAGCTAAGAACCTATCAGCTTGTGGAGATCTGCCTAAACCCGGATGATCGTTGTTAAGGGCACAAGGAAGAAAGAAATTCCATGTACTGAAAATGATAAGGGGATCAGACGAGAATTGTCAAGGGATATATGACAACCGATAGTATTCACCCGGTTTCAGTCCGAATTGAAGATTTACACTTGAAATGTTGCATGGACTATCGCGAACAGAAAATCAACAGTAGGAAGAAGCAAATGCTGTCTCAGCAAAAAACAGCATGCTATACTTTATGATGCTGCTTTTTTAGCGCTTTTAATCCATAGGGACAGACTGCTGAGCAAATGCCGCAGTTGTGTCCCTTGTGATACTGAAAGTAGTGTTCCTTTTTCCACTGATCACAGGCCAGGACATCCAGAATTTCTTCACGGGATATTCCTGGATACCATGCGTTGCCCTTCAATGCCTTCGCAGGGCAGGCCTCGACACAGCGGGTACAGCGGCCGCAAAAGCTTTGCTCCACAGGCGGTCCAGAGAGGAGTTCTATGTCAGCAAATACGGTCCCCAATCGAATCCATGGCCCAAACCTGTGTGTAATAAGCTGGCAATTACGGCCGACCCAGCCCAACCCTGCACGGGTTGCCGAAGTTTTGTGAGGAAAGTCACCTCTGATATTAACCGCATCGGTACGATCAGAAGCTACCAGCGGTTTGGCTCGAAAACCCTTGCCTTTGATTTCTGCTGCCAATGCTCCTGATAATTCATTGATATGTTTGTTCACTCTGGCATACTCTTCAGCGTATGTTTGGTTAGGGCCGTTCTGGATACCGACCATGATATGAGGGTTCATGGGAATAGCCCATGAAAGGGCGAAAGAAAAACCATGTCCGGTTTCATCTTGAGGTGTGGAAAAATCCCGAAGGTCTGCCGCACCCCAGAGGACAATCTTCTGCGCTTCCATCCATTCAGTCAGCCAAGTATAGAAAGAGTTTGAAGGAAGAGACAATTCATGCCACCATATTCTGGATTTTTTAGTTGCGTATCGACCGGATTGTTCCTCATTATTTCGGATCGTACTGTATCATAACAAAAAAATACTGATAATCAAAACCTACAGGAAAACCTTCAGGAAGGCATAAATACCCCCCCTTGGTCAGAATAAGTTGTTTTACTCTCTCATTTTCCCATCCGCATTCAATAATCCACGCCGGAAATCCGTTCCGGTCCCGCTCTTGGTCCGCCTACAGCCAGCCTGCGGGCAGCCCCTTGGCCAGGTTGTGGGAAACACCTTCGCCCGCAATCAGGCGGTGAGCCCGCGCGTCGAAAGTCAGCCATAGTCCACGCAACTGCCGGGCGGTTGCAGCATAACAGGCGTCGTAGCCCGTCAGTCCGATCGCAACGAACCGCGCCGCATCGCCGGCCAGTTGCCCCGTCATCGGCTGCCGAATAACTCCGCCCTGGATCAGGGGCAGAACGCCTTCGACAAACACATCACGACCGCGTGGATGGACACGGCAGAGGACCGAAAAGACCTCAAAGCAGAACAGTTCCGGCACGGCAAAAAATTCCGGCTGATCGATCCAGCGTTCCAGAACGGCATCAGCATGGGCATTGCGCTCCTCTTTCAGAAACCACTTCAGCGCGACGGAAGCATCAACGATCCAGATCATGCTTCGTATCCTCTGAGTTCTCTCAGAACGTCCACGCTGCCCTTTTCACCGATACGCCGGTCCTTCAGGGATTCTATCATCTCCAGGAGCTTTTGTTTTTTTTCTTCGGTCTGATAATCGAGGAAACGCCGTTCAAACTGCTCGGGCGTGATCAACACGGCTCGCACCTTTCGTCCCTTGCTGATCAGAACGGGCTCACCCGTTTCGTTAAGTCCGTCCAGGATTTCCCCCAACTGATTCCGGACCTTCAGGGCGTTGACATTTTTCATGATCTATTCCTCCCGTCTTTAAGTCTTCATGCTACATCCTTCTCCCAATCGAGGTTTGGATGATCATGAGAGATAAACTATACATGCCAAGTGTAGATGTAGATATACACGTCTGCGAACTGCAATGCAATCTTTTTTATGATGCTGGGCCGGTTGCAATTCCCGAATGGTTGCTGTATGGACACCGAGGACGGCCTTCTCCCATTCCCCGGAGAAGCAGGAAGGGGTTACGAGGGTGCGCGTTACATCGTTCAAATCGGATGGTGAGGCAGCTATGAAACTGAAATTGATGGGTGCGGCAAGGACGGTGACCGGCTCCTGTTACATCCTGGAGGCGGCCGGGCGGCGCTTCGCAGTCGACTGCGGGATGCATCAGGGGAATGCGGAGATCGAAAAGAGAAACTGGGACGTCGACATCTATGATCCCCGCGGGATCGAGTTCATGCTGATGACGCACGCCCACATGGACCATTCCGGGCTCCTCCCGCGTCTCGTGCAGAAGGGGTTCCGCGGCAAGGTGTATATGACCCCGCCGACCCGGGATCTCCTCCGGATCATGCTCCTCGACAGCGCCCACATCCAGGAGATGGAGGCGCAGTGGAAGAACCGCAAACGTCTCCGCCTCGGGGATGCGGACATCGCGCCGCTCTACACCGAAAAGGACGCCATGGCCGCCTTTCCGCTCTTTTCCGCTGTCACCTACGGCGAGGCCTTCTCGCCGGCCCCCGGACTGACCGTGACCTTCCGGGATGCGGGCCACATTCTCGGCGCGGCGATGGTGGAGATTGCGGTCACGGAAGATGGTAAAACAAGCCGCGTTGTCTTCTCCGGCGACATCGGCCGGCCGGCCCAGCTCCTCATCCGGGACCCGACGGCGATCGAAGAGGCGGATTTTCTCTTCATGGAGTCGACCTACGGGAACCGGGACCACAAGGACGAGACGGACAGCCTCAACGAACTCGCCGAGGCGATCGCCTACAGCCACGCCCGGGGGGAAAAGGTGATCATCCCCGCCTTCGCCGTGGGACGGACCCAGGAGATGATCTACTCCCTCCACCTGCTTGCGAAGGATGGCCGCCTGCCCGCCGATATGCCCGTCTTCGTGGACAGCCCGCTCGCAATCCAGGCGACGGAGATCTTCCGCAAATCCCGGGAGTACATGGATGGGGAGACAAAGGCCCTCCTTGCGAAAGGCGAAGATCCGCTGAACCTTCCCGGGCTCCGCTTCACGCTGACGACGCAGGAGTCGATGGAGATCAATGCCCTCCGGGGACCGGCCGTCGTAATCTCCGCGAGCGGCATGGCCAATGCGGGCCGGATCAAACACCACCTCCGCCACAACCTCTGGCGCGAGGGGGCGAGCGTCGTCTTCGTCGGCTTCCAGGCGCAGGGGACGACGGGCCGGAAGATCGTGGACGGCGCGCAGAAGGTGCGTCTCTTCAACGAAGAGGTCGCCGTCCGGGCGAAGGTCTTCACGATCAACGGCTTCTCGGCCCACGCCGGGCAGAGCCAATTGATCGACTGGCTCGGCCGATTCAAAACGAAGGGGATGCGTCTTTTCCTGATCCACGGCGAATACACCGCCCAGCAGGAGCTGGCCGGACTCATCAAGACCCGCTTCGGGATCGATGCCGCGATTCCCGATTATCTGGAAGAGGTCACACTGGCGCCGGGGCCGGAGCTTGCGCGCGTTCAGTATCCCGAGAAGGCGACGCCCCGGATCGACTGGGGTTTCCTCATCGCGGATATGGAAACGAGGCTCGCCCAGCTCCGGGAGCGACGGGGACAGGCGGAGGGGAAGGCGTGGGTGGAGCAGACCGAACTCCGCGACCGGCTGTTGGAGGTGAACAGGAGTTTGGCCGGAATCATCTCGGATATCTGACCGGCTGTTGAAAAACGCCCGTCTGCTGCGTTTCCCTCATCCTTCGCCGTTCAACGTACCCAAAAGTACGCCTCACGGTTCAGGATTTCGGGGGCCTTGCATCCAGACGTTTTTGAACAGCCGGCTAATTTCCCAGGTGGTAGCGGAAGGTTGCGGTCACGTGGAGGCGCGAGAGATTGAAGGTTGCCGGCAGCGCTGCAAAGGGTGAGGCGGCCCGGACGACGGCAAGCGCCCCCTCGTCGAGGTCCGGGCTTCCGGAGGTGGAGGTGATGTAGTAGTCGTTCAGGGCGCCACCGGCGTCGATGGTGAAGCGGATCACGGCCTCTCCCTCCCGCTTTTCGGATAGCGCCTGCGGCGGGTAGGACCAGACGCCTTCGATTTTCCGCCGGATTTGAAGGAGATAGGACTCGTAAGGGCCGCCGGGGTTTTGCAGCGCGACGGCAGCCTCACGGTAACCGGCGGGCGTTTCTGCCGTGCGGGCGGCCTGTGCCGTCTGCCTGCTGCGGGCGGACGATGACGGCGGTTCAACCTCCTTTGTCGTCTTCAACTCGACGGTCATCACCTTCTCGGGCCGCGGGCCGCCCGTTATATCGATGCGGGCCGTCAGGGCGATGACCAGCGCATGGCCCGCGAGCGAGACCAGAATAAAAGGGATGAGAAACTTCTTCGCCGTCATGGGGTTCAAAAACCTCCGTCATTGAAGACGAGACGAATGATGGCGGAATTCGGAGGAAAAGTCAAAGGAAGGAATGGAAACGGATCCGGAAACCGATGAAAAATGGATGCGGGTCGCGCTTTTGGAGGCCGGCCGCGCCCGTGAGGCCGGGGAGGTGCCGGTCGGGGCTGTGATCGTCCGGGATGACACTCTCCTTGCAAGCGCGCACAACAGCCCCATTTCGCTCCATGACCCCTCGGCCCATGCGGAGATTCTGGCCATCCGCGCCGCCGCGGCCGTTGTCGCGAACTACCGCCTTGCGGGGACGACGCTCTATGTGACGCTTGAGCCCTGCCTCATGTGCGCAGGCGCAATCCTCCACGCCCGGATCGAACGGCTCGTCTTCGGCGCCGACGATCCCAAGGGGGGCGCGGCGGTTTCCCTCTGGCGGCTTTTCGAAGACCGGCGTCTGAACCACATGGTTGCCGTCACGGAGGGGATCCTCCGGGAGGCGTGCGCCGAAATTTTGAGTGGATTTTTTCGGGAAAAGAGGCTAATACTGCCGCCGTAGTGCGATCGCAAGGGCGGTCATCGGTAAAAAAATTTTAATATCCGGAGAGATACCGAAGTGGTCGTAACGGGATCGACTCGAAATCGATTTGGGGGCCAAAAGCCCTCACGGGGGTTCGAATCCCCCTCTCTCCGCCAGATGAACAGGGCGTTCGGCCGTGGCCGAATGCCCTGTTTGCATCTTTTTGATTTGCGGGCTCACTCGGGCCAATATTTGAAGATCAATCGCTGATCGGAAAAGGGGATAATCATGGGACTGTATTCGGACAGGGCGGGGCGTATCGACAGTGAGAATGCTTTCAAGATCGGACCTCATATCCGAAAGCTTGAGGAGAGCGGGCGGGACATCATCCGGTGCAACATCGGCGAGCCCGATTTTCCCGTTCCGGATTTCATCAAGGAGGAGGTCAAGCGCCAGATCGACCTGGACAATACCCATTACTGTGATCCCCAGGGGATACCCTCACTCCGGGCGGCCATCGCAAGACAGATTTCCGAAACACGGGGGATCCGGGCGGAGGCGGAGCGTGTCGTCGTTTTCCCCGGAGGGAAGCCCCCCATCGGCCTGTGCCAGCAGACCTATTGCGGTCCGGGGGATGAGGTGGTCTACCCCAGTCCCGGTTTCCCGATCTACGAATCCTTTATCCCCTATGTCGGCGCCACACCGGTTCCTCTCCTTTTGAAAGAGGAAAACGAATTTTCCCTCTCCGGGGAACAGCTCGCTTCCGTGCTGACTGCAAAAACCAAGCTGATTTTCCTCAATTTTCCCTCCAACCCAACAGGAGGGGTTGCATCCCCGGAGCAGCTTCAGGAGATCGCCTCGGTCATTCGGAGCCGCTGTAGCGAGGATGTCCGGATCTACTCCGACGAGATCTATGAGCATATCCTGTTTGACTCCCACCGCCATCACAGCATCCTCTCCTGTCCGGGCATGGAAAAAAACGCGATCCTGGCAAGCGGCGCCTCCAAGAGCTTTGCCTGGACGGGCGGCCGGATCGGCTGGGCCCTGTTTCCCACGCGGGAGGAGGCGGAGGTCTTCAAGAACCTCAACATCAACTACTTCTCCTGCACCGCCGCCTACAATCAGGAGGGGGTGCGCCTGGGGTTGGAATCCCCTGAAGGTCCGGTCGCGATCAATAAGATGGTGGAGATCTTCCAACTGCGCCGCAACCTGGTTGTGGACGGGCTCAATGCCATTCCGGGGATCCGCTGTCTGAAGCCCAGGGGAACCTTCTATGTGTTTCCCAATGTGGAGGGGGCCTGCCGTAACCTGGGGATCATGGAGGCCTTCGCGGAACTTCCGGACGGGATCCGGGATAAGACGAGCCCCTCGACCCTGCTGCAGATGTTCCTCTTGTTCGTCCATGGTGTGGCGACGATGGATCGGAAATCCTTCGGCCGGATCGGCGCCGAACCATTCCATTATCTGCGGCTTTCGATCGCGACAGGCACGGAGGATCTGAAAAAGGGACTCTCAAGGATCGCGGCGGGCGTAGCGGATCCGGACGGGTTCAAGAAGTTTTTCGCCGCCGGAGAGCACTTCTTTTAGAGACTTAGCACCTCGCTGAGCGTTGGGTGGGGGATAATCCATTCTTCGAGCTGCCGGCGATCGAGGCCCGCGGCCATGGCCAAGGCCAGCGGCGCAATCAGCTCGCCTGCCTGGTCCCCGGCGATCGTCGCCCCGACCAGCCGCTCCCCGTCGAAGATGAGTTTGACGAAGCCGGTGCCCAGAAGCGCGGTGCGGGCGGTGATGTTGGCTGCGAAATCCGCCCGGTGCACCGTGACGGCGATTCCCCTTTGCCTTGCCTCCTCCTCGGTCAGGCCGACCCGGGCGATCTGGGGATTCGTATAGACGACGGCGGGGACCGCCTCTTCCCGGAAAGAGATCCCGCGACCGCCGCAGAGCCGGTCGCTTAGTACCTTCCCCTGCTGCATCGCCCGGTGGGCGAGCATCATCCCGCCGGTGACGTCGCCGACGGCGAAGATGCCGGGAATATTCGTGGCCTGTTGCTCGTCGACGGCGATACCCCGCCGGTCGTAACCAATCCCCACGGCGTCCAGTTCCCCGGTGTGCAGTCGGGGCCTTCTGCCTGTGCAGATCAGGGCGTACTGGGCAGACAGATCCATTGTGCCGGACGCCTGTGAAACCCGGGTCTCTCCGTTGCCCGGACCGGGAAGGTCTACACCGGCGCGATCTTGCATAGACCTGTTCTCGGTGCCGGCTTTAGCGGGAATCGCGGTCAACTGCACCTGCGACTGCGTTTCCCGGATTCTTTCCATCCTCACCCCCGTATGGATGAAAATTCCCAGGTTCTTCAATTCTCTTGCCAGCAGTGCCGCCGCTTCGGCGTCCTCGCCGGGCAGAATCTGTTCCATCATTTCGATCAGGGTCACCCGGACGCCCAGTTCGGCAAAAAGTGTCGCGAACTCGACGCCGATGACGCTTCCCCCCACGATCAACAGGCTCTCGGGCAGGGCCTTCAGAGAGAGCAGGCCGTCGGAGGTCAGTATCCGCTCCCCCGGCTGCACAATCGGCGGCAGGGACGGTTCCGATCCCCAGGCGATCACGAGGTTCCGGGCAGAAAGGCGCTCGCAGCGGCCGTCCGGGGTTCTGCATTCGACCTCGCCCGGGGAGAGGACCCGTCCCTCCCCGTTTTTCAGCTCTACGCCGTTCTCCATCAGGGATTTCTGAACACCCATCGCGGAGATTTTTACGATTTGCTCCTGGTGCCGTTTCATGGCGGCATAGTCGAAGGAGGTCTCTGCCACGCGCACGCCCATCCGGCCGAGTTTCTTGAGCTCCGCGTAACGCCGGCTGCAGGCCAGGAGCGCCTTGGTGGGAATGCAGCCCCGGTGGGTGCAGGTGCCGCCCCATCCCGCTTTCTCGATGATTGCGGTCCGCGCCCCAAGTTTGGCCCCCCGGACCGCTGCCGCATGGCCCCCCGGACCCGCGCCTACCACCACGATGTCGAATCTCTCAAACATATTAACCCTCCAATATGTATGTCAGAATAACATGTTTATAACAAATATCGTACTATATTTAATTTATCAATAATAATTTAAATAAAAATTTACAATATGAGAAATATTTCTATCAAGCAGTGAAAATATAGCTTGACATGATAATTCCGGCTGACTATTATTCCTCCCATGTGAAGTATTTTCGTGCCCCCAGCGGACCCATCATTGACAAGAAAAAGGTGAACAATGGCAGTATCTCAGGGAATTGAGGAATTACTGGCGGCAAAATTGAGAGACGCCAGACGTAAACGACGATTAACGCTTAATGAATTCGGCGAAATGCGGGATTTCCGTGTCCATGTTATCGAAAATTGAGAATGCGAAAGTTTCGCCGCCTATTGGCACATATTCCATCATATCTAAAGCATTGGGAATTTCTCTTGGTGAACTCATACACGAAAGTGAAACAACTTCAATATGTCTGGTTAAAAAAAGTGAACGGAAAAAACACACTCAGTCTCCCGGATACACCGGAGAATCCATTGCTTTTAAAAAAGCAGATAAAAAGATGGAGCCTTTCATCTTTACCTATTCTCCGAGAAATGATCACCCTTCTCCCTATCAGCACAATAACGAGGAGTTTATTTTTATGCTCAGTGGAAGTCTGGAAATTCCGCTACGGGGAAGAGATATTCATACTCGAACCCGGAGACTGTGTCTATTTTGATGCGACGATAAAGCATTCAGCAAGAGCGTTGAACGACAAAACCGCTCATGCTTTGGTCGTGGAGTCTTCCTAAAATGAAACGCCAACCCATTCAGTTGCGATCATCATGTTAGAGCAGCCAATTTCCTTTCGTACTTCGGATACGATCCTGTTTGGCAATAATGCCATTGATCAGGTTCAGGAAATCATAAAAACGATGAACGCAAAGCGGATCCTTGTGATCACTGACAAGGGGATCGTCCGTTGCGGACTGATCAACCGTCTCAGCGCCCTTCTGCAACCATTTCGTTACACGGTCTATGATGATATCGAGGAAACGCCGGATATTGAAACAATTGCGAAAGATACAATGATCCTTGGCCCGGGTTACGTGAAAAAAAACCCAAGACCTGCGAGTGAACAGGATTTGCTGCAAATTCTAAGAAATGCATTTCAAGGCTCATGAATCGATGAATCATTGGAAAGGTCTTGCTGCTCATTGCAGGGCAATAGGCGTTTGAAGATGAATCGTCCATGAAAGCGGAAATGGCTAATTTATCCGGACAGCGCATTGTATGAAGAGGGCTCGATGGGAGGTGATGAATTTCGGAAAGAATGATCTGCAAAGCCGCGCCCCTGGTTAATAGTTGAATAATCCGAAGTACACTGTGCTCTGGAGCGATGCGTATAAGGCAGTCGACACTGAAACAAATACAAACTGGAAAGAGGGGAAAATCCATGAAAAAGATCTCGATTTTAATTGTGATTCCCATAATTCTTTTGGCGTTGAATGTGTCTGTGGGCAAGGCAGATCCCAATGTTGTCAGGATTATCACGCAGGGCAGTTATGCACAACCCAGCCTGGTTCAAAAATTCCAGCAAGAAACCGGAATAAAGATTGAAATGACCATCAGCAACAACGAGGAGATCATCTCAAAGCTCCGGGCAACGAGAGGCGGAGAGTACGATTTAGCCATACCAAGTGTCGATAGAATATCCGCTGTAGCCAAACAGTATGGGCTCTATCAGCCGATTGACTACTCAAAGCTCAACACGAACCAGATCGAATCGAGTATCCTGGCCTCGGCCAAGAAATACACGCTGATTGGCGACAAATCATATGCTGTTCCATATGTATACGGGACACTCGGGCTTGTTGTCAACAAGGCGAAAGCACCCGGGGTGAAAGACTATAAGGACATCCTGGATCCCAAATACAAGAACCGCGTAAGCTATCAGCTGAGGAGACCCACCCTGATCGCCCTTGGCTTCTCTTACGGATACGATCCGTTTGCACTGTACAATGACAGGGAAGGTTACCAGAAGTTTCTGGACCACATGGAAAAGGTGCTGATCGAAGGGAAGGGTGTCGTGCGCAATTACTGGGAGAGTAGCGATGCCTTGATTGAGTTGTTCCGGACGGGAGAAATCTGGTTTGCCCTGGGATGGGAGAAGGTGGCCTGGAACCTCCATGATGAGAACAAGGACATCGATTATGTGGCGGCAGCGAGCGGTCCCCTGGTATGGCTGGATGTGTTCGCCCTTCCGTCGAAGTCCGAAAACCTGGAGGGGGCCTACAAGTGGATCAATTTCTGTCTGAGACCCGACAATGCTGCGGCGCTGAGCAATATCACGAAATATAACACGGCTTCCAAAGACGCCGCGACCGCAAAGAACATGGACCCGGCCGTTGCGCAGAATTTCAAGAGAAGCTTCCCGCCCGGTGTCATGGCCAAGATGCACTGGTTTCCGACAATCCCGCCGGGGATTGAGGAGATGGAAGGCAAGACCCTCGACAGGGTGAGGGCGGCAAGGTAAGCGAGAGATGGTTCTGATGCCGGCTCATGACCACGGCCGGCATCAAAACCATTCATCTCCGTTCAGCAAACAAATCAGGAAGCCATTCTGCGATTCCATTGGCATGAAGGTCCAATCGTTTGGCGGGCGGATAATGTGAACGGTGCGGCTTTTTTTCGGGTCTCCCGGAATTTCATGATGTACCTTCCGGATGTGGACAGGGCAGGCAAGGAGCATCAAGATATGTCAATTGATTTGTCTGTGAAAAATGTGAGCAAGCGTTTCGGCTCCTTTACGGCAGTGGATAACGTATCGTTTGACGTGGAAACGGGGAAGTTCTTTTCCATTCTGGGTCCTTCCGGATGCGGAAAAACGACTTTGTTGAGGATGATTGCCGGGTTCTACGATTTTTCCTCCGGGAGCATTGCGATCCGGGGGATGGACATGACTGACGTTGAGGCCAACAAAAGGCCGGTCAAGCTGGTATTCCAGCATCTGGCCCTTTTCCCCATGATGGACGTCAAAGAGAATATCGCCTTTGGCTTGCGGCGAAGGGGAGAAAAGGGGATCGCGGTCCGGAAAAAAGTCGAGAACATGCTCGAAAGGGTCGGGCTCCCGGGTTATGGCGACAAAAGGATAAACCAGCTCTCCGGAGGTCAGATGCAGCGGGTCGCCATCGCCAGATGTCTGGTCCTGGAGCCTGTCGTGCTGCTTCTGGACGAACCGCTGGGCGCCCTGGACCTGAAGCTCAGAGAGCACATGAAGGTCGAACTGAAGAAACTCCAGACGGAAATTGGAACCACTTTTGTTTATATCACCCACGACCAGTCCGAGGCCATGGTCATGTCCGACTATGTGGCGGTCATGAATCAGGGACGTTTCGAACAGGTCGATACCCCGCAGAACCTCTACTACAATCCAGCCACTTCCTTTGTGGCGCAGTTCGTCGGCGAAAACAATAAAATCACGGGAAAGTTGGAAAAGGACGAATCCGGCCGTTTTTTCATCATCCTGGAGGGCGGGGTGAAGATTTGGGTGGCAAAGCCCGCCACCGTTGGTGTCGGGGAACAAGTGGAAGTGTTCGTGAGGCCCGGGGCCATGGGCATCAACCCGGAAACGACACCCGATAGTATGAACAAAGTCAATACGATCGTGAAAGCCGTCCTGTTTGACGGAGGAAACAGCGGGTTGCTGTGCGTCATGGAGGGGTCATCCAGGGAACTCATCGTCAAGCTTCCCCAAAATGTCCCCTATGATGTCAGGGTTAACGATCGCGTCTGCGTGGCTTGGGACCCAAGCAAGTCGGTCTGTTTCAGAAGTGCGGGGGTCAAAACTTATGATGAACTTTAGGAAGAGAAAGATTAAATGGGGTTTTGTGTTCTTTTTTACGCCAGTTTTCCTCTGGCTTTCGCTTCTCTTTGTGATGCCTCATCTGGAACTGCTCCGGCTCTCGTTCGTCGGCACGGACTACTACGGCAAATCGGGGTTCACTTTGGGAAACTATGCCGCGTTCTTCACGGAGCCCGCCTACTGGCTGACCTTTGCCAGGACGGCAACCTATTCGATAGTCATCACCCTCATCGTCCTGATGATCGCCCTGCCCATGGCATTCTATATCACGAAAGTTGTCGGCCTGCGCGTAAGGGGTCTTCTCAACCTGATGGTCATCGTTCCTTTCTGGGTGAGTGTTCTGATCCGGGTTTACGGCTGGATGATCATCCTGCGGGAGAGCGGGATCATCAACCGGGTCTTGATCGGATTGGGAATATGGAAGACGCCCATGGAAATGCTTTACAACGACGTGTCACTGGTGATCGGCCTTGTCCACACGAACCTTCTGTTCATGCTGGTGCCCATCATCGGTGTCATGGACAGCCTTGATGACTCCCTGATCGAGGCGGCCAGCAACCTTGGAGCGAACAAGCTGATGGTCTGGTGGAAGATCATCCTGCCCCATTGCATGTCCGGCATCATGTCGGGTTCGATTATCGTCTTCATGCTCATCACGGGAAGCTACATCACCCCGTCCTTGATGGGGGGTAAGAACTCCCAGTGGTTCACTCAGCAGATATACAACCAGTTCATCATAGCTTTCAACTGGAACCAAGGGGCGGCGTTCGGCCTTCTGCTGCTTGCAATATCTTCGCTGATCGTATGGATTGCCCTCAAGGTGACGAGACAGAAGCTGGGCGAGGTGGTCAAATGATCAGAACATTACCCAATACGAGCGGTTACAAGATAGGATTTAACCTGTTTGCGGGAGCGTACTTCCTGTTCCTCTTCGCGCCTCTCGTGATGGTCTGCATCCTGGCCTTCAACGATTCCATGTTCCCGGCGCTTCCCTGGTACGGGTTCACGCTCGACTGGTTCATCGGGAAAGGCCCCGGAAAAGTCGGCCTCTTCTATAACCCACTGAACATGAACGCGATACTTACTTCCTTGAAAGTCGCATTCGGGGTTTCCCTGCTGAGTACATTCGTGGGGACTTGTGCTGCCTTCCTGTTCGACCAGGAGGAGTTCCGGTTCAAGAAACTTTTCTATCTTCTCATGATCGCTCCCATGGTGGTTCCGGGGGTCATCCTGGGAATTTCAACCCTCTCGTTTGTGAATTCCCTGGGTGGGCTCATAGAGCGGACCATAGGGATCGATTTACGGATATTGAGCCCAGGACTGTTTCTGGTGATGTGCGGACAGTCGGCGTTCATCACGACCTTTGTGGCTCTGGTTGTCATTGCCCGGTTGAGGAAGTTCGACAGAACCCTCGAAGAGGCGGCCTACAATCTTGGAGCGACCCGGTTTGAGGTCATCTGGCACATTACGCTGAAATTCCTGCGGCCCTCCATCATTGGCGGTGCGGCAGTGGCGTTTCTCCTGTCTTTTGAGAATTTCAATACCACGCTGTTTCTGATTGGATCCAAACCGACCCTGCCGATCGCACTGTTTGCGCAGATTAGAGATGGCGGGACGCCGGTCGTGAATGCCGTTTCGGTCCTGCTGATGTTCGGAATGTCGCTCGTCGCTCTGGGGAATCTCTACCTGTCGCGAAAGAACGATGGAAAATAAAAAGGTACGGGCGTGTTCCGTTTGATTCAATGAATGCCGGATGATTGGATCTGACATCGCTCGCCGAAGGATGATCGGTTATGGAGCAGGTACGAAAGGTGCGCTATATGGATGTGGTGGTCTTCGGTGCAGGACCGGCCGGGATTGCTGCCTCCATCTCCGCCGCACGTGAGGGACGGGATGTCGTCCTGGTCGAGTGCCGGGACAAGATTGGGGGAGTCATGTCGTCCTGCCCGGGCATGATGCTGGGGGGCGGGTACCCATGCGGGAAAACCATCGGCGGTTTCTTTGAGGAATTCGTGCAGCGGATGTACCTTCAGGAACCGCCTGTCGCCGAACGGAGACGCTGCGGCCTCGAAAACTTCGGGGATGAGGTGGTTTACGAACATGAGCCCGCGATTGCCATTCTGTGCGGGATGCTGGCGGAAGCGGGCGTCACGGTCCATACTAACCGAATTCCGGACCGCGTGCTGATGGGCGACGGCACCATCACCGGTGTCGAGGTGGTCGATCCGGAGGGTCGGGACCGGTTCGTCTCCCGGATCTATATCGACTGCACCGGGAACGGGGATGTGGCGGCAAAGGCCGGTGTCCCCTGGCAAATCGGCAATGCGGACCATCTGATGATGGGGGTGTCCCTGACCTTCACCATGGAAGGGGTGGACTGGGACCGGGCATTTGCGGATGAAACGGATCGCTATTTCACGGCTTACGCGGCAAAGGGAATATCCGAAGGACGAATTCATGCCTCGATCCCGAGAATCTACATGTTGAAGGGATTCCGGAGGGGGACTGCGTTCTTCAACACGGTCACGGTGACCGGGGTAGACGGAACCGACAGCGACAGCGTACTGAAAGGGACAAACGAGGCGCGGGGGCGCGTTTTACAGCTTGCCCGGTTCTGCACCGAAGTGTTGCCGGGTTTCGAAAACAGTCGCATCGCCTTCATCGGCCCATCGGTGGGAATACGTGAAACCCGGAGGCTTGAAGGGATGTACCAACTCACCTATACGGACATTGCAAAGGCCACGAAGTTCGAGGACGGCATTGTTGCCTGTGACAACCCGCTGGATGAAGTGTTCCGCGATGAGGATATCCCCCATTCTTCACATGAACCGGCCCTTGTGAGGGGCCAGTACTATACGATCCCCTTCCGGGCGCTTGTGCCGAGGCATTTCGACAACCTGTTGTTCGCTGGCAGAAATCTCTCTGTGGATGATAAGGCTTTCGCCTCGGTGAGGGGGATGCCCCAGTGCATGCTGATGGGGCAGGCAGCGGGCGTAGGCGCCGCCCAGGCCGTTCGGGACGGCGGCGCCGTCCAGGGACTGGACGGCGGGTTGATAGCGAACAGGCTGATATCACAGGGAGTCAGGGGAATAGGAGGGGTTTCCCTTTGAAAGGGCGATTGGGGGCTTGTGACAGGGTGTGAGAAAACATGAGACGCAAATGGTAGCGGCGGTCGGGCTCAGATCGGATGACAAGGTACAGGAGACGGGGAAAATGGATGAACCGCTTGAGGTGCAATGGGTTGGAGGTGTTGGAATATGAAAATGGTTCGGGAAGCCGCGAGGGAAATACCGGTCATGGCTGAGACCGATGTCCTGGTCGTCGGCAGCGGTCCCGGGGGGCTTTCTGCTGCCCTGGCCGCCGCCAGGGAGAATGTGAGTACGATCCTGTTGGAAAGATTTGGGTGTTTCGGGGGAAATATCACGCAGGCCATGGTGGAGTCGATTGCCTGGTACCGGCACGAAGGAACGGTGGAATCCGAGGGAATCGGCGTTGAATTCGAAAGACGGGCCAAAGCCATGGGCGCTAGCCGGAAGGAACCGCAGTCACTCAGCGAGGCTCTGGATGCGGACATGTTCAAGGTTGTTGCCGATAGAATGGTCGAGGAATCAGGGATTGTCCCGGTTCTTCACTGCTTTGCCGTTGAAACGGTGATGGACGGGGAAAGCATCAGGGGAGTGATCACGGAGAGCAAATCCGGCAGACAGTGTATTCTGGCAAAAAGGGTGATCGATGCGACGGGCGATGGCGATATCGCCATGCGTTCCGGCGCTCCCTACCGGATGGACCCGAAGGAAAAACTGCAGGGCCTTACCGTAAGTTTTGGATGCAGCGGCGTCGACAGGGAGAGGTTTCTCGCGGACGTTGCGAAACACCCGGCGCGGATCGGGGATTGGGCACCGGAAACAACGGGGAAAGAGGACGATCTGTTCAGCACCTACCTCCACGAACCCTTCCAAAAGGCCAGGGAGGCCGGGGAGATCCCGCATAATGTCCTGAAGGGGGGCTACTGGAGCAGCCTTACGGACGCTTGGGAAGCCACCTACATGAACATCGTTTACATGCGCGGGAAAGACCCGACGAATGTTTGGGACTTGACCCGGGCCGAGATCGAAGGCCGGCAGCAGGCCATGTGGGCGCTTGCCGCCCTGAAAAAATACCAACCCGGATTCGAAAATGCGAAGCTCAGGACCTTCGGGTCAGCGGTCGGCGTCAGGGAGTCGCGGAAGATCGTCGGCGACTACATCCTGACCGGGGATGACGTGCGCAACGAAGCCCGTTTCAAAGATTCCATCGGCATCTTTCCGGAGTTTCTGGATATGTTCAATACGGCTATTATCCCGACGACGGGGAGGTACTTCCACCTGCCATACAGGATCCTGGTACCGCTGAAGGTGGAGAATCTGCTTGTGGCAGGGCGCTGTGTGGCGGGAGACAAGGCATCGCATGCAGCAACCCGCCAGATGATGTGCTGTTCCGTCACCGGACAGGCGGCGGGCGTTGCGGCGGCCACTTCCATCAAGGAAGATGTGACCTGCCGGCGGGTGAGCGTCGGGAATGTGCAAAAGGCTCTTAAGAGACAGGGCGTAAGAGTCGAGTAGGGTTGGGACTCGTCGGCTGCTCTTGTAAACATCGAATAAGGAAGAGGAGGAGAAGAATGGGAACGCGGGTAATTGTTATTGGCGCTGTGGGAGCAATGTGCATTGAAGCGACGCGGGATTTGATCGAAACGAGTGGGTATGACGAATTTATGCTGGCGGATTTGAATGTCGAAAAATGCAACCAGCTGAAAGAGGAATACAAAGGCAAAAATGTCAAGACGCTCAAAATCGATGCAACGAATTATCAGGAAGTTTTTTCGGCAATCAGGGGTTACGATTTCGTCATGAACGGTCTTGCCTTCGGTATTGCGGAGACAACGACCAAGGCCTGCATGGACGCAGGGATATCCAACATCAATCTGGATGATTTTCCAAAGGATTATTACTACGACGGATATGAGAAAGCCAATGTTCTCTGTGCGTCCGGGATCGGCATGACTCCGGGAACGACCGATATGATGGCCAAATGGGGCGTCGCCCGGTGCGACAGTGTCGAACAGATCAATGTCAGTTGGGCTTCATTCAGGCCGATTGCCATTTCTCCCGGCCTGGTCCTGACCACCTTCTGGGAGATGGATCCGGCCGAGAAGGACAGGGCGTATTATGAAAACGGAACAATGCATCCCCAGCCTCCGCTGAAGGAAGCGAAGAAAGTCAAGTTCGAGGAGCCGTTCGGCGAACTCGATGTTTATTATGTACCGCACCCGGAGACGACAAGGCTTGCCCAATTTGTCCCGGGCATCAAGAAAGTCGTCACCATGGGCACTTGGCCTCCGGTCGAAATGGAGCTTCTCAAACAGCTGATCGATTTCGGTATTTTCGAAAAGAAAGAGATCCTTCACAAGTCCGGCCGGCTCAATACGCTTGAGGTGATGGGAGATCTTCTGTATCAACTGCCCAGAGGAACACGCACAACACTGTGGGGCTATGCTCTGCACGTCGAAACAACGGGGATAAAGGACGGCAAGCCCATCAAAGTTACACTCACAACGTCACATCCATACTTTACAGGATGGGGCAACGAAAGAGCTTTTGCAAAATGTGTCGCCATTCCCATGTCCATAGGGGCTCAGCTCATCATCGCCGGCAAAACAAATTATCGTTCCGGATATCATGTGGGTTATGAAGTATTCAATCCAAGTGACTTCTTTCAAGAACTCGCCAAGAGGGGGATATTGGTCCATGAGAAGATTGAAAGAAGTGAGATATCGTAACGGCTAACGGGAACTTGTCGTTCAGCGGAAAGGTCATTGACGATAGGGTTACATGACCAGCATAATATTGTCATTACGCGATATGATGCTGGTCTTTTCGTGAGCCTGAGCGAGGATGATCGCTTATGAAATTCACAGTTGCCGATTGCGTCAGGCTGATGCCCGAATGGAACGATCTGGCACTGGACATCAGGGAGCTGAAAGGCGGGATCACGAATCAGCTCTACCGGGTTACGTCCGGCAGTGGAATAGACTGTGTGTTCCGGTTTTACGGAAAGAAGACCGAGCTCTTCATCGATCGTGACGCGGAGATGGAGAACCTTCGGCAGCTTGCCCTATTGGGAATAACCCCCAGGTTGATCAGATACCTCCCCGGGTAGGGTTTACCGTGGCTGAGTTCATCCCGGGATACGTACTGAAAAACGATGATTTCCTGAAGGAAGAGCTTTGGGAACGAATCATCTCCCCCATACGGATGGTTCACCAAAGCGGGATTAGACTCCCCTTCCTCTTCAATCCCTTGGTGGAGGTGAGGGGTTTATGCCGGACGCTGGAGGGAATCAATACCCGTTACCCGGAGTTCGATATCCTCGGTATGATCGGAATTCTTGAGAGGATCAGCGACGTGGCCGGTGTCCTCCCTTCTGAGTACGTAGCCTGCCACAATAATCTTCTCGCGGATAATTTTGACCTGGCCGGAGAAGGGAGTCCATCCCGGTCTTCCATGTGCCTGATTGACTGGGAGTACGGCGGTATGGCTCCCGCCTATTACGATCTGGCCGATATGTTCCAGGAAATCCTGCTCCCGAGGCCGGTGGAAAGGAGGCTTCTTGAGATTGATTTATAAATTGAAAAAGATTATCAATTAGCCTTACGAGGAGGATAAGAATGAATATAGAAATTAAAAAAAGATTTAATTACAAAGATTTACCAGATATGAAAGATATTTTTACTAATGTGGATAAAATTGCAAAAGAAACTAAAATTGGAAGCACTTTGTTTTTCCAAGAACACGGAGTAAAATCAGAATTAGAATATAAGAAAAAAGCAATGGCTGAAGGGAAAATTTCTAAACATTCCCATTTAGGTTGGAACTCTTGGGACGAAACTGCAAAAAATATTGAATATATTTACGAAACATTAAGAAAAAGAGGCAGTTATCTTACTCGAATGGGCATTATTTTCGACTGGGTTATGGGTGTTCCTGAGGAATATAGAAGCAAAATGTCTGCAGGCACTGGTCTTATTTTAAAAACCCCTGAAGAATGGAAAGCCGTTGGGCAAATTGTTCCAATACAACCACATATGAGTGACCATATGATTGGCTCGCCTAATGCTCTTCAAAACTGTCGGTCTGCGTTAGAAGCGGGCGTTACTTCAATCGGCAACGTGTCACATTATTTCACTTATGAATATCCTGGGGTTGAGCTTGAAAGAGAAAGAACTATTAACTCAATAACAGCCTTTGCTTTAATGGGTAAATATGACGGCACTATAATTCATTCAAATTTAGATGACGGTTTTGGAAGCCAATTCCACGATTTAGCTAACTTGACAGGTTGGGCTATGATGGAACGCCATTTAGTAGAAACACTTTTAGGGGCGCGAATGACATTTAGCTACGGTAACCTTTTTAGTGACCCAATGAGCCGAATTGTATTTAACATGGCTATGGAGCACACTAACGTTAAAGGCACGCCTGGAACTATGATTTTTGGTAATACTATAGATTATGGATTAGACTATAATCGTAACTATGGCGCATTATCATCTTTCTCATTGGCTGACGCAATATTCCAAAGACATAAACCTTCTGGGCACGCCATATCTGCCGTTCCAGTGTCTGAAGCGTCAAGAATACCTACTCCAGACGAAATCGTTGACGGTCATTTATGCATTGATATGATGATTGAAAAATCTGCTTTATTTGAGCCCTATGTTAATTGGGCTAAATTAGAAGACGAAAAGAACATATTGGTAAACAATGGCAAAGTGTTATTTGAAAACATGGTTAATGGCTTAGACGACCTTGGAATTAATATTAACCACCCAGGGGAAATGTTTGCAGCTCTTAAATATATTGGTCCTGAACAACTTGAAACTTATTTTGGCGTTGGAAAATCTGATAAAAGCGCAATGAGAAACAGAATACCAGTTCGCCCAACTGATATAATCAAAACAATTACAACTAAACGTCAATTTGTTTTTGATAAAATAAAGGGAATTGACAACGAATTAGACGGAATTAAAGTTATTTTAGGTACTACAGACATTCACGATTATGGCAAAGAAATCGTTAAAACAATAGTAACACAAGCAGGCGCCACAGTTTTCGATTTAGGAACATATGTAACTCCATCTGAAATTATGGAAACTGTAGTTGAAACGGAAGCGAAAGCTATAATTATTAGTACCTATAACGGCATAGCATTAACTATTGCTAGAGAAATAGTGGAAGGTGTAAAAAAGAATAATTTAGATGCTAAATTGATTATGGGCGGTCTATTAAACGAAAACATGGACGGAAGCGCTCTTGCTGTAGACGTTACAGAAGATTTAAGAAAACTAGGTGTAAATGCAGACAACGACGCTACTAAAATTGTTGAAGCAGTTTTGAATATTTATAACGGATAAGGTGACTGTGTGAAACACGCAATATTAATAGATTTTGGCAGTACATTTACAAAAACATGCATTGTTTCCATGGAAGATTATAAAATCCTATTTACAGATAAATATTTTAGTACAGTCAAGACTGATGCATCTGTTTGTTTAAATCAGTGTCTTAAAGCTTGCGAGAAAATTCTTGGGGCAGATGATTTTAACAAAGCTGTTAAACTGGCCTCAAGTAGCGCAGCAGGTGGCTTACGTATGTCTGTTATTGGATTAACCCCGTCCTTAAGCATAGCCGCTGGTCGAAACGTAACATTTGGCGCAGGCGCAAAAATTATGAAAACATTTTCTGGTTTAATTAGTCACGAGCAAGTCAGCGAAATTATAAATGAAAATACAGAAATTTTGCTGTTCTGTGGCGGGTATGAAAATGGAAATACGTCAGTACTTCTTAAAAATGCACAAGTTTTAGCAAAAAGCAATTTGCAAATACCGATTATTTTTGCTGGAAACAGTTTTATAGCAAAAGAAGTCCGAGAGATTTTATTGTATGGCAATAGAGAATGTTTTATTGTAAATAATATAATGCCAAATGTTAATGAATTAGATACAATCCCAACAGAAACTATTATTAGAGATGTTTTCATGCAAAGAATTGTAAACATGAAAGGTCTTGAATCCGTTAAAAAAAGTTTAGATGGTGTTTTAATGCCTACTCCTGCCGCTGTATTGTCGGCAGGAGAACTTTTGGCTAAAGGAACGACTACTAAAAAAGGGGTTGGCGATTTAATTATTGTTGATATTGGCGGCGCAACTACTGATATACATTCTTTTGCATATCAATCTTCTTATGAAGGCGCAAAAATCATCGGTTCTTCCGAAGCATATGCTAAACGAACTGTTGAGGGCGACCTTGGAATGAGAGAATCTTCAAACAGTTTAAGCAAAGAAATTGGATATGAAACCTTTGCTAGTGAACTTAATTTGGATATTGATACTATTAAAAGCATGATAACAAACCGTGTAACTAACAATGATTTTCTTGCTAATTCTGACAAAGAGCTTATGTTAGATTTCTGTCTAACAAAAGGCGCCGTTAAAGTTGCCACAAGACGTCATGCTGGTTATACTGAAAATGTTCATAGCAATGTATGTAAATTAATACAAAAAGGTAAAAACTTGTCAAAAGTTAATTGCATAATAGGCACCGGAGGTTCCATAGTTTCTGGGCAAAATCAATTAGGCATTTTAAATGCAGCTTTAAGAAACCCTTCCCAAGAAAACAATATATTACTTCCCGCGCAATCTAAGTTTTTTATAGACTCCCAATATATTTTATATGCGGCTGGTTTGTTACGAGAAATAAATGAACAGGCAGCCTTTGAAATAATGATTTCAAGTATTCGTCACCTCTAAAAACCCTGAATCAGCGTCCAAAATTAACGAAATTGAAGCGTTTTTCGTTAATTTTGGACGCAAAAATGAAGTTTTTAGAGGTGACCTATTGAAAAAATTAATTAGTCGTCCCTGAAAAAGTTTAATATATTGAAATCATTGCTTTAATTATCAATTATTCTATGAGATATTCGCCAGGAATTGTTAAAAATACTACAAAAGCTGGTGATTTTATGCGACCCCAAAACATGTCTGCCAAAGATGCCCAAGGCGATCTGTTCCGATCACGTCTGGACCAGATTCTCAACCGGAAGCATCCTCTGTTTCAGCTTGCCAATCAGATCGACTGGCAGTTCTTCGACAGCGAGTTCGGTCAACTGTTTGTGGAGAACGTTGGTCGTCCGGGATTGCCAACCCGCCTGATTGTAGGGCTGCACTACCTGAAGCATGCCTTCAACGAGAGTGACGAGTCGGTAGTGGGCCGTGTGGGTTGGATATTTTCGGGTTGGCAACTCAAGCCGGGCCTTCAGCGAAGTCCGGGACTACCTTGAAATGAAGGTCCGGTCATTGCTGACACGGCGGAAGCGTCGGCAGAAACGAAGCGTGGGCTGGCGGCGGTGGAGTAACGAATATCTCTATGGAGTGCTTGGGCTGTTCTGGGATTGGAAAATCCACCCCCTGCAAAACGTGGCGGCTTATTCGTGAAAGTGGCCGTCAGCATCACAAGGACTCATAAACCTTTCGACGAAGACTACTGGGCGAGCTGCTTGATGGAAAACCTCACGAGCAGTTCCTATGGGGAGTGCTGGAAACGGGCCGGGAATTTGCCCAGGAACCGCGCCAGTCCTTTACCCGACAGGTGTTCTTCAAGATGGCCAAGTCGTTTCTCAATCTTGCCCAAGAGTGCCAGGGTCGATCCTATGACGCTCTTGTAGCCCATACCACCGTGGTGTGCTGCCGATACATCATGCTGGCCGTTGCCAAGAGGACCAACAAGGACCCCAGAACTCTTGGGACCCTGTTTCACGCCTGTTGCGAAGAACTCCGGCAGGCAACCTTTGCTGAAGCGCTGGCCCTCGTACTGATCTTTCTGGAGCAGGCATTGGGCGCCGCCACGGAAATGACCAGAGAACTGCTCCGATCCCTGATTGATCGGTTTCTCAGAGATCTGCCGCCAATTTACGGGGCAAGGTGGCTACTTGCATGGCAAAATAACGCCGCTTTTTGTTAAATAACATATAGATAGAATCGTTTAAGCGTGTGCGAAAGTTGAGTTTCTAATGGATTCCATTTGTCACCCTTCATCAATGCCCAGCCACTCAAAGGCCGCGCGTGTTGCGCAAAGATGGGGGGGGACCGGACCTGCGCAAGGTTGAGCCACATCTATGCTGGAGTTCTGTTTATCGACTTATCGCAATTTTTGCGATACATAATATTTTTAGTGACGAATTGCAATAATATAAAATTAGCAAAAAAATAATTGACAAAATACTCAAATAATTGTTATCAAAATAAATGAGGGTAGTTATATGAAAATTGATGAAACCAACTTGGCCATCATCAAGCATCTGCGGGACGGCCGCAAGTCCTTCAAGGCGATTGCCGACGACCTGTCGATCACCGAAAACACGGTCCGGGCGCGGGTCAACCGCCTGACCGAGACGGGGGTGCTCGATGTCACCGGTCTTGTGGACCCGGCGGCCATTCCGGGGCATCGGCTGGTTATGGTGGGCATCAAGCTGGGCACGATGGACCTGGTCAACAAGGGGGAGGAGTTCAGCCGCCTGAAGAACGTGGTCTCGGTCTGCGTGGTGACGGGGCGGTACGACCTGATCCTGACGGTGCTGTTGAACGACGACCACGACCTTCTCTGGTTCTTCACCGAGGAGGTGTCGCAGGTGAAGGATGTGCAGTCTGCCGAGACCTTCGTGGTTTACAAGAGCCATAATCTGAAGGTCCCGTACATCCTGTAGCCGGCTGTTGACCGGGAGCGCAATCCGCAGGCCCCACCCTGTGGGCGGAGACAAGGGGCGCAACAAACAGCAGTCGTTTTCCCTGCCGGGATAAAGATAAAGGAAGAGGAAATCATCATGGGTGAACTGCACAAGACCGTTCTGCATGACCGGCACGTCGCCCTGGGGGCGACCATGGTCGATTTCGGCGGCTGGCAAATGCCTGTCCAGTACAGCGCCGGGATTGTTGAGGAGCACCTGGCCACGCGCAAGGGGGCGGGCCTCTTCGATGTCTCCCACATGGGCCGTTTCATCGTCCGCGGGTCCGGGGCCCTGGCTTTCCTGCAGCATGTGCTTTCCAACAACGCCGCGGCCCTGGATGCGGGTTTCGCCCAGTACACCATGATCCCCAACGGCCACGGGGGCGCCCACGACGACGCCTATCTCTACCGGTTCAAGCCCGATGAATACCTGCTGGTGGTCAATGCCGCCAACCGGGACGCCGACTGGCAATATCTCCAGGGGATGCTGGCCCAGTTCCCCGGAGCCTTGTTGGAGGATGCCTCGGGCTCCATGGCGATGATCTCCCTCCAGGGTCCCGCCTCCCGGGTGATTCTCCAGGAACTCTTCGGCGCAGGCAGCCTTCCGGAACCCCTCAAGAATGCGATCCGGTCCGCCGCCATCGGCAGCCGGACGGTCTGGATCGCCCGGACCGGCTACACGGGCGAGCCCCTGGGGTTCGAGTTCTTCCTTGACGCGGCCGACGCCCCCTGGCTCTGGGATCGGTTCATCGAGAAGGGGGCGACTCCGGTGGGGCTCGGAGCCCGGGACACGCTGCGGCTGGAAGCAGGACTGCCCCTCTTCGGCCATGAACTGGGAAAGGATCCGGCGGGGATGGAGATCCCCGTCTTTGCCTGTCCCCTGGCCCGGTTCGCCGTGAGCCTGTCGCCCCTGAAGGGCGATTTCGTGGGCCGCGGGCCCCTGGCGCGCCAGTGGGAGACCCTCAAGCGGATCCAGGAGGAGGATTACCGCTTCCGGGAAGATCTGCCGCGCCGGATCATGCCCTTTGCCATCCGGGGCAAGGGGATCGCCCGGGCGGGATTCCGCGTCTTCAAGGGCGAGCGCGAGGTCGGTTTTGTGACGAGCGGAACGATGGTGCCCTGCTGGAAGACCGAGGGCCGGGGGCTTGGGACCCGTTTCACCGGCGAGCGGGAGATGCGGGCCATCGGCCTGATGCTGGTCGACAGCTCCCTGAAGAAGGACGATGCCGTGGAGATCGATATCCGGGGAAAAGGCGTCGATGCCGTCGTTGTTCCCTGGCATCTGCGTTCCGACACGCCGCCCTATGCCATGCCCATCCTGTACCGCCCTGCGGAAGAGCGGGCAAAGGAGGCTCCCGCTGCCTGGCAGGCCAGGACCCTGGACCTTCTGGAGAAGGCCGTCCGGAACACCCTCTGGCGCCGCACCGAGTGCATTAACCTGATCCCCTCGGAACAGAGCGTTTCGCCCATGGTGCGGCGGCTGGCGGCACTGGACCCCGCGGGCCGCTACGCTGAGCACCGTGCCATTCGCTCCTACTATGATGCGGATATCTTCTATTACCAGGGAACGGACTTCATCGAAGGCGTCGAGGCGCTGCTGAAGGAGGAGATGACCCGCTACCTGGGCTGCCGGAAGGTGGAGCCCCGGGTAATCAGCGGCCAGATGGCCAATGCCGTGGTCTTCAGCGCCCTGGTCGATCACCTGAACCGCGGAGACCGAAAACGGGAACCGCGGCGGATCGCCTCGGTCCTGAACAACCACATGATCCGGGGCGGCCATCTGAGCGCCCAGCCCATGGGCGCCCTCTACAATTTCGTCCGGATCGATCCGCGGACCGAGAAGGCAGCGGTCGTGAATTTTCCGGTCCTTCCGGAAAATCCCTACAAAATCGATGTGGAAGCGACCTACCGGCTCATCGACGAGGCCCGGCCGGAGCTGATCATCTTCGGCAAAAGCATGGTCCTCCACCGTGAACCCGTCCGGGAGATCCGGGAGTTCCTTCAGGAGCAGAAGATCGAGACCGTGGTCCTCTACGACATGGCCCACGTCCTGGGGCTGGCGGGACCCTGCTTCCAGGAGCCCTTTGCCGAAGGGGCAGACCTGGTCACCGGCTCCACCCACAAGACCTTTTTCGGCACCCAGCGGGGGATCGTGGCCGGAAACTGGCGGGAGGAGGAAAAGCAGTACGCCCTCTGGGAGTCCGTTGAGAACCGGACCTTCCCGGGCAGCGTCAGCAACCACCACCTGGGGAGCCTCCTGGGGTTGCTCATGGCGGCCTATGAGATGAACCGTTTCCGGGACGACTACCAGCAGGCCGTGATCCGCAACGCCAAGGCCTTCGCCTCGGCGCTCCGGGACACGGGGTTGCAGGTGGCCGGCGATCCGGCGATCTCCTTTACGGAGACCCATCAGGTGATCGTGAAGGTGGAATACGCCAGGGGGGTGGAGGCGGCCCGTAGGCTCGAGGAGAACAACATCATCTGCAACTACCAGGCGGCGCCGGACGAAGAGGGATTCACCGCGGCTGGTGCGCTTCGGCTGGGGGTTCAGGAGATGACCCGCTTCGGTATGGGGCCGGAGGATTTCCGAACGCTGGCCCAGTACATCCACGACGCGGTGGTCGATGGCCGGTCGGTCCGGGAAGAGGTGACGGCCTTCCGGAAGCGTTTTCTTGCGATGCGCTACTGCTTTGCGGAAGACCGGTTCACCGAGCTGATGGAGAAGCTGCACCGGCTGATATAGGGCAGGCTGTTGAAAAAAGCCCATCTGCTGCGTTTCCCTCATCCTTCGCCGTTCAACGTACGAAAAAGTACGCCTCACGGCTCAGGATCTCGGGGGCCTTGCATCTGGCCATTTTTGAACAGCCTGCCTCCCGTGAAGGGAGCGGAAACAGATTCGGACGGGTATGTAATGACCCTGCCCGCAAATAATAACTTGTTGGAGGAGCGATGAAGAAAATCGAGGAGGTCGTACTGCCGGAGGAGTTCCGTTATTCGCCCGATCATGAATGGGTCGGGACGGAAGGCGATCTGGCGCGTGTGGGGCTGACCGATTACGCCCAGGATCAACTCGGGGATATCGTGTATGTGGAGCTGCCGTCCATCGGGGCCCGCATCGCGCAGGGGGCCGTATTTGCCACGGTGGAATCGGTGAAATCGGTCTCCGAATGCTTCATGCCGCTTTCGGGGGAGGTCGTCGCCGTGAACGGTCCCCTGAGTGACAATCCCGTCCTGCTGAACCAGAGCCCCTATGGCGAGGGATGGATGGTCCTGGTGAAACCGGAGGATTCCGCAGCCGTCTCGCAACTCCTGACGGCGGAGGCCTACCGCACCCGGCTGAAAGGGGGCGCGTAGATGCGTTATCTGCCCCATACCGATGAGGATATCGCCGCGATGCTCGGTGTGGTCGGCCTCAAGGGGCTCGACGAACTCTTTGCGCCGGTTCCGGCGGATTGCCGTTTCGGGGGGGCGCTGGAGCTGCCGGAGGCGATGAGCGAGTGGGATTTGGAGGGGCAGGTCGGGGGGCTGGCCGGCCGGATGGCCGTTTCCCCGGAATACTCTATGTTTCTCGGGGCCGGGAGCTACGATCATTACATCCCCGCAACGGTTTCCTCGCTTCTGGGCCGTTCGGAGTTTGTCACCTCCTACACGCCGTACCAGCCGGAGATGCTCCAGGGTACGCTGCAGGGGATCTATGAGTATCAGACCCTGGCGGCCCGACTGCTCGGGATGGAGGTGGCCACGGCCTCCCACTATGACGGCGCGACGGCGCTGGCCGAGGCGCTCCTGATGGCGATCCGCATCACCGGACGGAAGAAGGCGGCCCTCTCCCGGGCGATCCACCCCCACTACCGGCAGGTCGTCCGGACCTACTTCGCCCCCACCGGCTACGAACTCCTGGAGCTCCCCTTTCTCGAAACGGGGCTCACCGATCTCGCCGGCTTGGGGGAGGTCCGGGAACTGGCCGCCATCGCTTTGCAGTCGCCGAACTTCTTCGGCTGCATCGAAAACGTGCAAGCGGCGGCGGAAAGGGCCCATGCGGGCGGTGCGCTGCTGGTTTCCGGCTTCACCGAGGCGCTGGCCTTCGGGCTCCTGAAGAGTCCGGGAAGCCAGGGCGCCGACATCGTGGCCGGAGAGGGGCAGAGCCTGGGCATCCCCTGCTCTTTCGGGGGGCCGGCCCTGGGCATGCTCGCGAGCCGGAAACAGCACATGCGGAGCCTTCCCGGACGCCTCGTGGGGCAGACGAAGGACCGGGACGGGAGGCGCGGCTTCGTGCTCACGCTGGCCACGCGGGAACAGCACATCCGCCGGGAGAAGGCGACCTCGAACATCTGCTCCAACAACAGCCTCTGCGCGCTCGCCGCCGCGATGTACATGGCCTCCCTCGGCGGAACCGGGATCCGGGAACTGGCCGCCCTCAACCACGACAAGGCGGAATACCTGAAGAACGCGCTCCGGGCTGCGGGATGCGCGATCCGTTTTTCCGGTCCCACATTCAATGAATTCGTCGTCGGCTTCCCCGGCTTCGACGCCCGCTACCGGCGGCTGCTCGAAAAGAAGATCGTGGCCGGTCTGCCGCTCGGCGTCCATTATCCGGAACTGGCGGATCACGGCCTGATCTGCGTCACGGAGACGTGCAGCCGGGAAGAGATGGACCGTCTGGTCCGGGAGGTGACGGCATGAGCGAAACACTCGGAACGACCGGACTCATCCTGAACGAGCCGCTCCTCTGGGAGCGGGGGAAGAGGGGGCGCCGCGGCTACTCCATGCCCGCGGCCGACGTGCCGCGGAATCCGCTGCCCGCGGAGCTCACGGGCGATGGACCCGATTTCCCGGATCTGAGCGAAATCGAGGTGGTCCGTCACTATACCCGGCTTTCAACCTGGAATTTTGGGGTGGATACCGGCCTCTATCCGCTCGGCTCCTGCACGATGAAGTACAACCCCAAGATCAATGAAAAGCTGGTGGCCCTGAGGGGGTTCGCGGCGGCCCATCCGCTGCTGCCGTCCGCCCTCTCCCAGGGGGCGCTGCGACTGATGTTCGACCTGGAGCGGTTCCTGGCCGCGATTACCGGCCTGGACGCGGTGACGCTGCAGCCGGCGGCCGGCGCCCAGGGGGAGCTCACGGGAATGCTGATCGTCCACGCGTACCATCGCTGCCAGGGGAGACAGAGGACGAAGATCCTGATCCCCGACACGGCGCACGGGACGAATCCGGCGAGCGCCGCCCTCTGCGGCTACGCCCCGGTTCCGGTCCCCTCGGGTCCGGACGGCATCATCGTCCCGGAGACGGTCGCGGCGCTGATGGACGAAGATACCGCGGGGATCATGATCACCAACCCCAACACCCTGGGTCTCTTCGAGGCGAACATCCGGGAAATCGCCCGCATCGTCCACGACCGGGGCGGTCTCGTCTACGGCGACGGGGCCAACATGAACGCGGTCATGGGTATCGTCAGGCCGGGGGAGATCGGCATGGACATTCTGCACCTGAACCTCCACAAGACCTTTTCCACCCCCCACGGGGGCGGCGGACCCGGCGCCGGTCCCGTGGCTGTCCGTCAGGATCTTGCCCGGTTTCTCCCCGTTCCCCGCGTCGTCGAAAGGAGCGGGTCGTATGAACTTTCCGAAGATTTTCCGGAATCCGTCGGCCGCGTCATGGCCTTTCACGGCCACTTCGGCGTTCTGTTGCGGGCCTACGCCTACATCCTCAGCATGGGTCCGGATGGTCTGAAGCAGGTCAGCCGTCTCGCGGTCCTGAACGCCAACTATCTCCGGGAAAAGCTCAAAGACATTCTTCACCCGGCCTTCGATCGCCTCTGCATGCACGAGTGTGTCTTCTCCGACCAAAACCAGCAGGGAAGCGGGATCACGACGCTGGAGATGGCCAAGCGCCTGATGGACTACGGATACCATCCGCCGACGATCTATTTTCCGCTCGTGGTTCACGGCGCGATCATGATCGAACCGACGGAGACGGAAACAAAGGAGGATCTCGACGGGTTCATCGAGGCCTTCCGGTCCGTCGTCCGGGAGGCCGGGGAGAATCCCGGGGCGCTCCGGGAGGCGCCGGTGCGCTGCAAGGTCAAAAGGCTCGACGAGACCGCGGCGGCCCGGAACCCCTGTCTGACTGGATAGGGAATCAAACGGCTTTCCATAATTCAGGGGATCATTATTTGTTCGTTTGCCGTAAATGAAGCGGGCCTCCTGTGTTTGCCTGGTGGAGTATCGGCAGAGATCGGCGAAAAACCGGGACTGGCTTCCCCCGGCGGCGGGCTCATTCGAAGCGGATACTTTGCACCAGCTTCCGGGTCGGCCCTGGAAAATCGTTTGCCATCCGATCCAGCCTCTTTCTGTCCAGCAGGGAGAACTCCAGTTCATCCTGAAAGGGAATCGCCTTGCGCAGGTAGATCGTGTCGAGCAGCGCCTTCTCCGGAAGGGCCAGGTTGAAGCCGTCCCGGGTCTCGAAACCGGTGAAGAGGCGGGGGGCGAGATGGGAAAATTCGATGGTCGCCCCGCCGTATCGGACGTCCCGGGCCGAACCCACCGCCGTGCTGAGCGTGAGCACCGTGCAGACCACCGGGGATTGCAGCAGGATTCCATGACGATTTAGCGCCCATTCGCAGGAGATGTAGGACGGGGTGCGCAGAAAGCAGGCGACCTCCTCGATCGCCGGGCGATTCTTCAGAAAGGCGTTGGCATATACCCCCCGGGTGATGCGCTCGACCAGCCCGTTTTGCAGCGCCCGCGTCAGAAAGACATTGGCGTTTCCGGTGAATTTCTCCACATCGGCAAAGTGGAAGAGCTGCGGCAACTGCTGGAGAATTTTCACCGCGGTCACGGCAGGGCCACCTCCGCCTTCAGCAATTCCGCAAACAGCGACTGAACCGCCGCAAGGAAAGAGGCGTACTCTTCCGCCTGATGGACTGCAAGGACTGCAGGCGGAAGAAACCGGGAGAGATCCTCCCGGATCGCCGTTTTCAGCTCCTCCTGCACTGCGGCGGAAGGGTTTGCAAAAAAATCCAGGGTTCGCGCGGCCTGAAACGGCCAGGCATACATCCGGAATTTTTTTTCGATCATCTCCTTGTCGACAGCCGCGTTTAACACCGTCCGCAGATACCAGAGATCGAAAATATCGCGACCCTTGAGGTAACGGCGTTCCAAGAGCGCGCGGATCTTGTCGGAGAGAATTTCCGGAAGGGTCTCCGCCACCAGCACGGCATGGGGATGCGGCACACGGAAATCGCCGGAGGCGATCAGGTAGGAAACGGCGGGAAGCGCAGAAAGAATATGGGTTTTCGTATCCGGAAGGCTCCCTTCCCGGATACCCTCGAATTCAAGTTTTACGGAAATCTTCTCCCGCGAGGCCGCCGGTCGGTAGTCCGCAAAGAGCTTCAGGGTATCGGGCCGGGTCGATTTGTCGGACAGGATCAAGGCGCCCGGTCCGAAATGAGGGATCATCTCCCTTTCCACCGCCTTCCGCGCCCGATTCAGCTTTGCGCGAACGGCGTCGGCGCCGAGGGGCGTCACAAAATCGAGGTCTTCGGAAAACCGGCTCCCGCCGTAGCACCAACGGAGCGCCGTCCCCCCTTGAAAGATCAGCTCCCGGCTTCCCGGCTGGGAGTAGAGTTGATGCAAAAGGATCAACTGGGCGATCTCGGCCTTCCGGACGTATGTCTCACGGTAGCTCTTCATGATGGTTTACATTATAATACATTTCAGTATTGTTTTGTAAACATATTTTTAATTCCGGGGACAGTATGCTCGATGAAAGGTATTGACTCCCCTTATCAATATATTTTATCGTGCGTCCGCAATCTCAATAAAACTATAAAGCTACTGAAATGATAAAGCAAACCCGACAGGAAGAGAAATTCATCCGGAAGCCCGACTGGCTCGGGCGCCCGCTGCCGTCCGGTCCGGTTTATTCCCGGATCCGCTCCCTTCTGGACGACGGGCGCCTCCATACGGTCTGCCAAGAGGCGCGCTGCCCCAACCAAGGGGAATGCTTTTCCCGGGGGACGGCGGTCTTTCTGATTCTGGGGGATGCCTGCACCCGCCGCTGCCGCTTCTGCGCCGTGACCCAGGGAACGCCGGAGAGGCCGGATCCCGACGAACCCCGCCGGGTCGCCGAGGCGGCTGCCCGGATGTCCCTACGTTATATCGTGGTGACATCGGTGACCCGCGATGATCTGGCCGATGGCGGCGCCGGTTTCTTTGCGGAGACGATTCGTTGCTTGCGCGCCCGCCGGCATTCGGCGCGCATCGAGGTTCTGATTCCCGATTTTCAGGGGGATGAGGCGGCGCTCCGGACGGTTCTTACGGCTCGTCCCGATGTTCTCAACCACAATCTGGAAACGGTGGCGCGCCTCTATCCGGAGGTCCGGCCACAGGCGATGTATGACCGGTCGCTGGAACTGCTCAGGCGGACCGGCTCCCGCGCGCCCGGCATGGCGGTCAAGTCCGGACTGATGCTCGGTCTCGGTGAACGTCCCGACGAGGTTGAATCGGCGCTGCACGATCTTCTCGGCGCCGGTTGTCAAATCCTGACGCTGGGACAGTATCTTCAGCCGAAAAGGGATTGCCTTCCCGTTGCCCGCTATGTTCCGCCCGCGGAATTCGATGCATGGCGGGAGGTCGCCCTCGATATGGGTTTTGAACAGGTGGCCAGTGGCCCCCTGGTGCGCAGTTCCTATCATGCCGAAGAATTCTTCGGTCGCGGCTGAAGAGCGATCCGGCACTGGTCCGGGGTAGTTCCGGGAGAGGGGAGTTCCGTGGGGAGTATATTGAATGAAGGTCATTTGACAAAATCTTCTTGACATACAAGACCGCTTTTCTTATCTTCAACCCACGCAAAAACAATTTCCGATTCATTATCTTTAACCCGCGCAAAAATAATTTCTGATCAATCGGCGGTGCGTGATATCGATGAACAAATTCATTACCCCGGCAGCCAGATTATATATTGCGACGCCGGGGTAACATATAGGGTGAAAATCATGATCAGGAAGAGGTTCGTTTTCTCGGTTTTTTTGTGTCTGGGTGTGGTTCTTATTGCGGATGTTGCCTCGGCGGCGTTCAATGTCGACTACGGCGGCACATTCAGACTGAGACAGGAATATTGGGAAAAGGCGGTCGATCTGGAAACCCTGGGGAAGCCCGACCGGGATTTTTTCCGCCTGCGCTCCTCCCTGTGGGGGAAGGCGTCCATAGGAGAGAACCTGGGCGCATATCTCAAGCTGACCAACGAGGCCAAATACTTTTTGGGAACGTACAAACCTTTGGAAACGGCGGATAGCACGTCGGACAGCAACCGGTTCGATGTGGATGAACTGATCGTGGACAATCTCTATTTCGATTACCGAAACGTCTCCGGACTTCCGCTGGACCTGAGGATCGGACGCCAGGATTTTCTGGGGGCCTACGGAGAGGGCTTCCTGATCCTGGACGGCACCCCGGGCGACGGTTCGAGAACGGCCTATTTCAACGCCGCCAAGGCGGTCTGGCGGCTTAACGCCGGCAACAGCATCGATCTGTTCTACCTCTCGGATCCAAAGTCGGACACCTATCTGCCCTCGCTCTATCCCGCGCGCTCCGATTCCATCCCGACCTATGTCAGCAACAAGCGCCTCCTCAATGCCTCGGATGAACAGGGCGTGGTGCTCTACGGAAAGAGCAGGATCAATCGCTATCTCGCCCTGGAACCCTATTATATCTACAAGGAGGAGGATCCCGTCGGGACGAACACCAAGCTGAAGCTCAACACACTGGGTGGCCGGGCCGTCGTGACGGTGGGTGAATGGAGGCTGCGGGGCGAATTCGCCCATCAGTTCGGCGAATATGGCAACGACCGCGATCGAAAGGGCAACGGCGGGTACCTCTTCGTGGGACGAAAGCATGAGGCGGCGCCCTTGAAACCGGAATGGGACCTGGGCTATGTCTACCTGTCCGGTGACGATCCAGCCACGCCGCAGCACGAGGGGTGGGACCCGCTTTTTGCCCGCGCCCCCGTCTGGAACGAGATCTATATCTATCCCCTGGTCTACGAGACGGCCAATGACAGCGGTCCCATTCCGGCCTACTGGACGAACCTCCATATTTATATGGCCAACGTCCGGCTGGCTTTGACGGCCGCCACCAATCTGGCCCTTTCCTATCAATACCTCCGGTCCGATCAGACGACCTCCGGCCTCAATCCCGCCATGTTTTCGAACAACAGCAAGGAGCGGGGGCAGGTGGCCACCCTGATTGTGAACCACAACTTTACCAAGCGGCTCAGCGGCTTTTTGCAGGTGGAATATTTTATTCCCGGCAAGTTTTACACCGACAAGGCGGAGAACGCCGCGCTCCTGCGGTGGCAGATGCAGTACCGGTTTTGACGGGAACTGGAACGGAGAAAAACATGAAAAAATTCCTTCTCTCGCTCATTGCGCTCCTCGCTCTTTTGATCATCTGTGGAATCATGGTTGTGGACTTTGTGCTAGAGAAAGCCTCCCGTAAGGCGCTTGAGAATCTGGCGGTAGAAGGCGCATCACGGGGAGTCAAGGTGGAGTTTTCCAGATTCGAAGATGTCGGATTAAGCGGTCTGACGGTGAGGTGGAAGGATTTTGTCGCGGTCGTCAATGCGCCCAGGTATATTGCGCTCTCCCCGGGGGAGGATGTGATTCTATCCATAGGGGAGATCAATCTGGATCTTCCGAGACTCCTGAAGGGCGTTGCAGCGATCACCGCGGATGACATTGGCGTCAGAGTGAAGCGTAACCCCACTTCCGCTGACTCAGGCGTACAAATGGAAGGCCTTGATCAGGGGCAATTGACGGTAGAATTGCCCCTTGATTTGACGGATAAAGGAAAGGCAATCGCTTCACTCAGGGAGGTTCCCCAAATGGCGTTGCAGTTCCTGCAGGAAGGCAAGACCCATATTCCTTTTGGTTTTCGAGCCAAAAGTACATTTAAAATCGGCGGATCCGTTGTGAAGGCGGATATCACGACCCAAAAACAGGGCGGTTACTATTTTCTCGTAATGTCCCCCGACGATTTGCGAAAGATTGCTGCAATGATCCATGCAGATCTCACCGAGGAGGAAATCCGGCTGGTTTCTCTCCGTCCCCTCCTGGCGCCGGCGCTTTTCAAGATCACGAACTACGCTCGCACGCAATCGGAAATGGCATACGCAAAGGATGCCACCGTTCCGGAGGATGCATATCGTCATGTGTTATGGAGCTTTCTGCTCACCAAAGAATTCGGACCGGAGTTTGCGGAGCGGGTAACCAACGCCCATGAAATCGGCGCCGTGAATCGCAATACCGAAGCCGACCACCGGATGGACTATAACAACAATAAGGTTGGACGGGAATATGCTAAAGCAGGCTATGCTGAAGCACTGATATTGCAAAAGGTGAGGACCGATCCTCAGGTGATACGCGTTGCCCAACCTTGATTTTCTCGTAAAAAGCCGTCACCCCGGCGAAAGCCGGGGTCCAGTGATTTCGTAACTATTTAATATTTCTGGATGCCGGCTTTCGCCGGCATGACGCAGACGGTAAATTTTCGACTTTTTACGAGGGCTTCAACCTTAGGGCGTTATCCGTTTTGACCGCTCCGGAGGAAGGATCGGCAGGGAGAGAATGGTTCATCCTTGACAGAAAAGGTCAATAAGCCTACGGAAGGTCGTCCATGATGTGATGACATGCCAGCGGCCGCCGAAATCTCTCGGCGATTGGGCTTCTGATAGGGGGAATGAAGTTGAAAAGGGATGAACTGATCGGGGGCGGGATCGTTTTCCTTTTCGGCGGGATCACCGCCGTTCTTTCCCTGCAGATGCCGATCGGGACATTCCGGATGGCGGGCTCGGGGCTGTTTCCCCTCTGCTTGGGGATCCTCCTGATGCTCCTCTCCCTTCTCTTTCTGCTGAACCTCCTGTTCGGCAAGAAGGCGGCCCCGCAAACAGGTGAACCCATTGCCGCAACCCCGGCCAACGCCAAGCAGGTCCTGCAATTTCTCGGCATTACCGCCGTCGCGACTGTCTGCCTCGGAATCCTCGGATATCCGGCCTTCTGTTTTCTGATCATGCTCTTTCTGCTCCGGATTCTCGGGATCAGGCGGCCGGCTCTGCTGCTCGGGATCTCGGTGTTGACGGCGGCCGGCGCTTACCTGCTGTTCGTCTGGTTTCTCAAGATCCCACTGCCCAAGGGGTTGATCGGCCTGTAGGAGACAAACGTGATCGAATCCATAGAGCATCTCATCTCCGGTTTCGGGATCGCCACCACGATGGCCAATCTGCTCTATTGCCTGCTCGGCGCCGTTGCCGGAACCCTGGTCGGCATCCTCCCTGGACTCGGACCGATCGCCGGAATCGCACTGCTCATCCCCGTCACGTTCGGCCTCAGCCCCACCTCCGCGATCATCATGCTCGCCGGCATCTACTACGGTGCGATGTACGGAGGCTCGACGACCTCCATCCTGCTGAACGTTCCCGGGGAGACCGCCTCTGTGATCACCTGCATCGACGGCTACCAGATGGCCCAAAAGGGAAGGGCCGGCCCGGCGCTGGCCATCTGCGCCATTGGCTCCTTCACCGCCGCGACCCTCGCGATCTTCGGCATGGTTTTTCTGGCGCCGCCGCTGGCCGATGCCGCCTTGGCCTTCGGTCCCGCCGAATTTTTTTCCCTGATGGTCTGCGGGTTCATTGTCCTGAGCAATGTGACGGGGACCTCGCTCCTCAAGTCCCTGATGATGGCCGTTGTGGGGTTGATCATCGGCACCGTGGGCCTCGACCCCGTTACCGGAGACTACCGCTTCACGTTCGATTCCACCTATCTGCTCAGCGGCATCGAGTTCGTCGCGGTCGCGATCGGGCTCTTCGGGATCGCCGAAGTCCTCTCCAATGTCGACCAGCCGCTGGAGAACCTGGAACAGAAGGTGATCGTCCCGCGCTTCCGGGAGCTCTATCCGTCGCTTCAGGATCTGAAGCGGTCGGTCGGCGCGATCCTCCGGGGGGCGGGGATCGGGTTCGGCGTGGGGCTGGTTCCCGGGCCGGCCCCGGTGATTGCCACCTACGCCTCCTACATGGTGGAGAAGAAGACATCCAACCATCCGGAAGAGTTCGGCAAAGGCGCCATCGAAGGGGTGGCCGGTCCGGAATCGGCGAACAACGCCGCCTGCCAGTCGGCGTTCATCCCGCTCTTCGTGCTGGGAATCCCCTTTGCCCCGCCGACCGCGATTCTGCTGGGGGCGCTGATGATCCACGGCGTGGTGCCGGGGCCGATGATGATCAGCGAGCATCCCGATGTCTTCTGGGGGGTGATCGCCAGCATGTATATCGGCAATTTCATCCTGCTCCTGCTCAATCTGCCCTTCGTCCCTTTTTTCGCCAACATCCTCCGGATACCGAAAAAAATTCTTCTGCCGATCATCATGCTTTTCTGCATCACGGGGATGTTCACGGTGAACAACTCCCTCGACGACGTCTGGCTGATGATCCTCTGCGGGGTCCTGGGCTTTGTGATGCGGAAGTGGGCGTACGAGGCCGCACCGCTGCTGCTGGCCCTGGTTCTGGGCCCGAAGCTGGAGGTCGCCTTCCGCCAGTCGCTGATGCTCTCCCACGGGAGCTTCGGGATCTTCATCGAGCGCCCTTTTTCACTACTCTTCCTGCTGGCGACCCTGATTTTCCTCTCGGTTCCGGCTTTTCAGTGGGCCGTCCGGAAATGGATCGGGCGTTCGGCGTGACGGGAAACCGTTTAACCAACAAACTTGGAAAAGGAGGTTTGAAATGATGAAAAAAATGGTTTGCGTCCTGGTTGTCCTTGTCGCGTTTATTGCGGCGGCGCCCGCTCAATCCGCGGGATTCCCCGAGAAGGAGGTCCAGATCATCATTCCCTGGGCGCCGGGCGGGGCGACGGATCTCGTCTTTCGCGCCCTCGCGGCATCTACGGCCAAGTACCTCGGGCAGGCGGTGGTCATCGTCAACAAGGCCGGCGGCGGCGGCGCCGTAGGGTTCGTGGAAGCGATGAAGGCCAAGCCCGATGGCTACACCCTGGTGACGGCGGTCACGCCGCTTACCATTTTGCCCCACCAGACGAAGACCGCCTTCACCTATAAGGACTTCGATCCGATCATCAACGTTGTCCAGGATCCGGCCATGTTCCTGGTTCGTTCGGATGCCCCCTGGAAGGACGTGAAGGAGTTTCTGGAGCAGGCCAAGAAGAACCCGGGCATGATCAGCGTGGGCAATTCCGGGGCCGGCGGCGGGGTCCATCTGATCGCCATGGCCTTCGAGAAGGCCATGGGGGTCAAATTCAACCACATCCCCTTCTCGGGCGGGGGACCCTCCGTGACGGCCCTTCTGGGCGGTCACGTCAATGCCGTTTCCGTCTCGCCGCCGGAGGGGATCAGTCATGTCCAGGCGGGAAAGCTCCGGATCATCGCCCTCTTCTCCGAGAAGCGCTTTGACATGTTCCCCAATATCCCGACCTGCAAGGAGCAGGGGGTGAACTTTGCCATGGGTCAGTGGCGGGGTCTGGCCGCACCGAAGGGGACGCCGCCGGAGGTGATCCAGAAGCTCCATGAGGCCTTCAAGAAGGGGATGGAGGATGCCGGATTCAAGAAGAACGCCAAGGACATGGCGGTGAACCTCGAGTACATGTCCTCCGGCGAACTCGGAAAGGTGATGGCTGCGGACCACGAATTCTACGGGAAACTGGTCAAGGAGATCAAGAATTGACCTGGGCGGAAGTTCTGGCCCAGTAACAAGAAGAGGGAAGAGGGGAGCAGATGGCGATTTTGGGAGAGATTCAAGAAAAGGAGAGGAGGGTCCGGGAATTCCTGAAGGCCAGGGATCTCCAGGCCCTTCTCTTGAAGCGCCAGGCCAATTTTTCGTGGATGACCGGGGGCGGCCTCAACGTGGTCGGAACCGCGACCGAGTTGGGGAACGCCTCCCTCCTCATCACCGAAAAAGGGAAGTTTTTGATCACCAACAACATCGAAGCCCCCCGGATGGTGGAGGAGGAGAGGCTCGAAGAGCAGGGCTACCAGGTCCGATCGTTCCCGTGGTACGAGGACCGGGAACCCTCCCTGGTCCGGGAGATCGTCGGAAGCGGATCCGTCGGGTGCGACTGGCCCTTCCCGGATGCGGCCATGGTGGCAGAGGATGTTGCCAGGCTCCGCTATTCCCTGACCCCGGAAGAGCTGGTCCGGTACCGCTGGCTGGGGGGGAGGGTTTCGGCGGCCCTCGAACGGACCATGATCGCCGTGGAAAAAGGGGAGAAGGAGTCGGCGGTTGTCGGCAGGCTGTGCCATGAACTGTGGAAAGACCGGATCGATACCATGGGGATGATGTCGGCGGCCGACGAGCGGATCTCCCGTTTCCGCCACCCCATCCCCACCGAAAAGCGGGTGGAGAGGTTCCTGATGGTCTCCGTGAACGCCAGAAAGGGGGGGCTGATCGTCTGTCTGACCCGCTTCGTCCACTTCGGAAAGGTGCCGCAGGAGCTCCGGGAAAGATACGAGGCGAACGTCTTCATCGACTGCGCGTTCATGGCAGCCTCCCGCCCGGGCGTTCCCGCGCGGGAGGTGCTGCAGAAGGGGATCGAGGCGTACACTGCGAAGGGGTATCCGGAGGAGTGGAAACTTCACCACCAGGGCGGATCGATCGGCTACAATCCGCGGGACTACAGGGCCACTCCCGGGACCCCGGACATCATCCAGGAGAATCAGCCCTTCGCCTGGAACCCGTCTCTGAGGGGGACGAAATCGGAGGACACGATCCTGGCCGCACCCCGGGACGTGGAGCTGATCACGAAGCCGGTCTTCTACCCCACCCTGGCCTGCGAGGCGGAGGGGAGCACGTTCGTCAGGCCGAACATTCTGGAAAAGGATTGAAACGAAAAACGGCAAGGGCGCCCCGCCGGTCAAAGGCGGGACGCCCCTTACGGTTCCATTCTCGACGGTTTCGTAAAAGGTCGTCACCCCGGCGAAAGCCGGGGTCCAGCGTTTTTTCTAACCATCTGTCATCCCTGGATACCGGTGCCTGCCCCGGACTCCGATCCGGGGTTCGCCGGTATGACGTTGGTGGAGGATTTTGACTTTTTGCAATGGCGTCGATTCTTAATGAAACTACTCTTTTCCGAATGTCAGATTCGGAAGCCATAGCGCCAGATCCGGCCAGAAGACGACCAGGACAACCACCACGACCACGGACAACATCAGCAACCAGCCCTCCTTGACGAAATCCCAGAGCGAGCATTTGAATATCGTACAGACAATGTAGAGGACCGCTCCCTCCGGCGGGGTCAATAACCCAAGGGTCAGGGTCAGCACCATGATGATCCCGAAGTGCACCAGATCGACATTCAGCTCCTGGGCGACCGGTACGAGAATCGCGGTCAGCATCAGGATCAGCACGGTAGAGTCCATGAACGTTCCGGCAAAAAGCAGGAATGCTACAATGATCAGCATGACGACCCAGGGGGTATCGGAAATCCCCAACATGAACTCGGCCAGTTTTTGCGGTATTTGATCCCAGATAATGCCGTAACTGAAGGTCGCCGACAAAGCGATCAGCAGCATGATCATTCCCATATCGACCACAGTGCTCTCCAGAGTCAGGATCATTTTCTTCCAGGAAAACTGCCTGTAGACGATCGTGCCAATAACGATGGCGTATACGCATGCGAAAGCGCCCGCTTCGGACGGGGTGAACATGCCGAATCTCAATCCGACGATCAGGATGACCGGGAAAAGAAAAGCCCAGATGCAATCGACAAATGTTTTCACAATCTCTTTCAGAGATGGTCGCGTTTCTCTTTCGGGAAGATAACCTTTTTGCCTGGCCCTCAAACCTACCGCCCCCATCAGAAATACCGTCATCAGGAGGCCCGGGACCATCCCCGCCGCAAATAACCGTCCGATGGAAACTTCGGCGATACTGCCGTATAAAACCAGCCCGATGCCGGGGGGGATCATCGTCGTGATGAGCGAGCTGCAGCCGATAACCGCTGCGGAGAATCCTCCGGAATAGCCCTGTTTCGTCATGCTCGGCCCCAGGATGCGCGAGAGCATGGTGGCATCGCCGATCGCCGAACTCGTAATCCCGCCGAGCGATGCGGCGATCACCATGTTGCTCTGCGCCGTCCCCCCGCGCATGTGTCCCGTGAGAATCGATGCCAGCTTCATCACCCGTTCGGTAAGGCCGGTCTCGTTGAGCAGGTTGCCGGCGAGGACGAACAAGGGAATGGCCAGCAGAAGGAAGTTTTGGGTTTGGGACAATACCTGTTGAATGGGCATGGTCAGCGGCAATGTCGGCTGCTGCAGAAAGAAGGCAACCCCGGAAATGCCGAAGGCAAACGCGACCGGCATTCCCATGAGCATGAAGAGAATAAACAGAATCAATACCAGCGTCATCGTGAAACCTCTCTGCCTTCCATCGCCCTCAGATTCCAGTCAGCGATGCATTGAAAATGGCCAGCGACGGTGCAGGCTGTTCAAAATCGGTCTTCAACAGCCTGTCAGATGATTTCACCGCTCACCCCTTCGCTCTTCGCGATGATTTCACCCGTTGCTAACGCATGCCAGAAAGTTTTGATTTTCAAAACAGCGGTGATCAACATCAGAGCACAACCAATCGGCACGCTGAGCGTCACCCACGAATAGCTGAAACCGGGAATTCCCTGAAAGGCCCTGAACCGGGTCGTGTAGGAAAGGGGTATGCCGTATCCGATCATGCCCACCAAAAAAATAGCGATGATACTATAATTGATTATTTTGAGATAAAGCTGGGCTTTCGGGGAGAGTCTGCCGGTGATCACTTCGATGCAGAATAATCTGTCCAATCGCATCGCGGCATCGGCGCCCAGGAAAACCGTCCAGGCAAAAAGAAATGTTGCCGCATCCATTGCCCAGTTCATGGGATAATGCAGAGATCGCGCTACCGCCGCAACAAATACCAATAATGAAAGAAGCCCCAAAGAGTATTTGGCGATTTGCATCTCCTGCTTGCAGATGAACTCGTAAAATTTTTTCATCATTCACCTTCGTGGATCGTACAGCCTAAAATAATGGGTCCTGCGGGTGCGCGCATCATCCGGCCCGGCCTCTTAAGCTCCGGAAGAGGCCGGGCCGGAGATGATCAACCGCAACGCCCGGCAATCCTACTTTTTGCCCATTTCCTGGTAGACCTTGTTCTTCGCATCGGTGATCTTCAGGACCTCGTAGGCCTTCTCCCCGGCCTTCTTGAAGGCTGCGATGTCGACGCCCTCGACCGCCACCATCCCCTTGGCGAGCAATTGCTTCTTCACTTCCAGCTCGGAGGCCAGGATCCTTTTGGAGGTTTCCAGGCCGGCCTTGTCGCACTCCTCGACGAGGATCTTCTGGTATTCCGCCGGCAGACTGTTGAAGTACTTGGCGCTCATCACCTCGAAGTTGATCAGCATGATGTGCCCGGTTTCACTGACGTACTTGAGCACCTCATAGAAGCGGCCGGCGGGGATGTTGTTGTAGACGAGTTCCACCCCCTCGATCGCCTTTTGCTGAATTGCCGGATACATGTCTCCAAAGGCCATGGCGACCGGGGTTGCGCCGAGGGCCCGGACGGACTCCTGCCAGATCGGGGCGGGTGGCGTGCGGATGCGCATCCCCTTCAAGTCCTCCGGTTTCTTAACGGGTTTGTTCGTGAAGAAATGGCGGTAACCCTGGACCCAGGTGAACGAGAGGACCTTCAGGCCGAATTTGTTGGCCAGCTCATCCGTCCAGGCCTTGACCGTCGGGGTATTCTTGATCTTGATCACTTCCTCCAGGGTTGTCGCAAAATAGGGGCCGTTCATCACGGCGATCCCGGGGACATAATTCCCGAGCCGAGCCGAGTCGGTATTCTGGCCCACGTTCGCCCCCTGCCGCATCTGCTCGATGATGTCCTCTTCGACGCCGAGCTGGGCGCTGTGGAAGACCTCGATCTTGAGGCCGCCTTTCGTTCTTGCATCGACGGCCTTGGCCCAGTCCGTGAACCCCTGGTGGTAGGGTTCCTTTGCCCCCAGGACGTGGTTGAATTTCAAAACGAATTTTTGCTGTCCGAAGGCCGGAAGCGTGATGACCAGAGGCAAAATGATCGATACCGCGATAAGAACATAATATTTTCTGAAGCCTTTCATATACCCTCCTTCATCGGTGAACCGCCCCGCTTCCGGTGCGGGGCATCTTGAACGACTCGGATGGGGAATGTATTCCCCCTTTTCCCTGCTCCGCAGGAACCCGACCCGGAGACGGTGAATCCTGCCGATGGATGATCCAAAACTCCGTCCAGCAATCGGAAAACCGCCTTTACACCCCCCTTCTCCATGCTCTTTTCAATCGTTCGGACAAGATCGTGCAGCCTGTGATCCCTGCCGTGAAGGCCGCCTCTTCAATCCATGAGCGCCCCGCCGTTGACGTCGAGGATCTCCCCGGTGATAAACGAGGCGGCGTCGGATGCCAGGAAGAGGACCGCCTCCGCCACATCCTCCGGCTTCCCAAGCCGGCCGAGGGGAATGGAGACGATGATCTCCCTCCGTTTTTCCTCCGGCCACTGGGCGCTCATCTCCGTTTCAATCGCATGCGGGGCCACGGCGTTGACGCGGATCCCGCAGGGCGCCAGTTGTCTTGCCAGGGTCTTCACCAATGCGTCGCCCCCTGCCTTGGACGAACCGTATCCCGGGGCAGAGGTGATGTCTCCCATCTTCCCGGCTATGGAAGAAACGTTCACGATCTTCCCCGATCCCTGCCGTTTCATCGGTCCGACCACGGCCTTGCAGCAGTTGAACGTACCCTTCAGGTTGATGGCGATGACCTGGTCCCAATCCTCCTCGGTGACCGTCTCGATCGTCCCGCGGCGGATAATGCCGGCGTTGTTGACGAGCAGGTCGATCCGGCCGAAGGCCCTCAGAACCTCCTCCACCATCCGTTCGACAGCGGAACCCTTCGAGATGTCGCAGGCAACGGGAAGGGCCTGCCCCCCCCGTGTCTCAATCTCCGCCCGCAGGTTCTGGAGGGCCTCCCTGTCGATATCCACGGGGACGACCTTTGCCCCCTCTCCGACGAGGGCCAGGGTGATGCTCCGCCCGATGCCCTTTGCCGCCCCTGTGATGACGGCCACCTGGTCCTTGAATCTCATCCCGCAGACTCCCGATGATTCCCTGTGTAATGGAATGATTTTGCCTCCCCCGGCTTTGCCTTGCCGCGGGAACTTTATGGCTGCCTCGTCCGTCGTAGCGGACAAGGCTTCCCGTTCACCTTCTTTCCGGCGTCACATCGCCTCATCCGGCGCCGTTCCCCCCCAACTGGACCGACAGTTTTTCCGCCACGTCCAGCAGCGGCCCGCGGAGCTCCTTTCGCCTGCGCGGGGAAAACCGGTTCTTCGGCCCCACGATGCAGAGCGCCGCGCAGACTTTTCCGGAATGGTCCCGGACGGGGGCGGCGATGCAGCGGATCCCCTCGATGTGCTCCTCGTTGTCGACGGTAAAACCGTTCTCCCGGATGCGTGCGAGCTCCTGCTTCAAAATGGCGGGCACGGTAATCGTGTTGGCAGTGAACCGTTCGAAGATGATGCGGTCGATGATATCGTCGAGTTCCCTTTCGGGCAGCCAGGCTGCGAGGATCTTGCCGACGGCCGTACAGTGGATCGGCCGCCCGGTCCCGACCTTCTGGACGACGCGCACCGGGCCGTCGGAATCCCTCTTGGCCACCACCGATACCACCCCGTCGCGGAGAATGGCAAGAGAAGTCCCTTCGCCTGTGCGCCGGCTCAGTTCATCGAGAAACGGAACCGATATCTCGGCAAGCTGCCCCTGGGTCCAGGCACGCCCGGTGAGCTTGAAAAGTCTCGGGGCAAGCTGATAAGGCTGGGCCTCTCCCCCCTGGAAGAGATAGCCGAAGTCGGTCAACGAACGGAGAAGGTGGTGGACGGTGCTCCGCGGCAGCCCGGTCTTCCGGGCAATCGCGGAGACGGATGCGGAGCCGTCGGAATCGGAGATGGCTTCGATGACCCGCAGACCGCGTTCAAGGGATTGGTGGGAGAGTTTCGCCTCCATAGGACCTCGCGCTTGTTTCATATATTGAAACGATGGCGATATTTTATCTCATACACTGGACATGTCAAGAGAATAATCTCCCGATTTCATCCCGGTGAAATCGGATCAGGAGAATGTCCCCAAGGGTTTTCCGGAGGGAGGGTGCAAAAGGATTTTGCTGTCAAGATACTGTCCGATACCCTTCGCCGTTGCGCGGCCGTCGGCAATGGCCCGGACCACCAGCGACTGACCCCGGGCCATGTCCCCGGCGGCAAAGAGCCCCGGCATGCTCGTCATGTGCAGGCTGTCGACCTGGATATTGCCGGCCTTGTCCTTCTCAATACCCAGGTCATCGACAATCTTGTTCCGCGCCGGACCGACAAAACCCAGCGCCAGCAGCACCAGGTCAGCAGCCACTTCGAACTCGGTCCCCGGCAGTTCCCGGGGCGCCATCCGGCCATCCTGGCCCGGCAACCATTCCACCTCCCCGCACTCCAGCCGGCTGACCTGCCCATCCTGGCCCAGAAAGCGCAGGGTGCTCACACTCCAGCGGCGCTCCCCGCCCTCCTTGTGGCTGCTCGATTCGCGTAGAATGTTCGGCCAGCTCGGCCACGGCATCCGTTCGGTCCGCGCGGCCGGCGGCTTGGGCATGATCTCGAACTGACAGACGCCGGCGGCCCCCTGACGGATCGCCGTGCCCAGGCAGTCGGACCCGGTGTCGCCTCCCCCGAGTACAATCACCCGCTTTCCGGCCGCGGAGATCTCCTCGTCCGGTTCCAGCTCCTCGCCGGCCAGCTTCCGGTTCTGCTGGACCAGGTATTCCATGGCAAAATGGATCCCCTTGAGCTCCCGCCCGGGGATTGCCAGGTCGCGGGGGGTGCGCGATCCGCCGGCCAGGCAGATGGCGTCGAACCGCTGCTGCAGGTAGCGATAAGAGATGTCTTCCCCGATCGTCACGCCCGGCTCGAAATGCACGCCCTCCTGCTCCATCAGGGAGAGGCGGCGATCCAGGACGCGTTTCTCCAGCTTGAAATCCGGGATCCCGTACCGCAGGATTCCGCCCATCCGCCGGGCGCTGTCGAAGACGGTCACGTGAAAACCCATCCGGTTGAGGGTGTCGGCCACGGCCAGCCCCGCCGGACCCGACCCCACCACGGCCACCTGCCCGTCCCTCCGGACAGCCGGCGGTCGCGGCTTCATCAGCCCCAGTTCGTAGGCCTTTTCCACGACGGCCATCTCGATGTTCCGGATCGCCACCGGCTCGAATCCCTGCCCCAGCACGCAGGATGCCTCGCACAATCCGGGGCACACGCGCGCGGTGAACTCCGGGAAATTATTTGTGGAATGCAGCAGGTCGATGGCCTCGCGCCAGCGCTCGGCACGCGCCAGAGCGGTCAGCTCCGGGATCGCATTGGTCAGCGGACACCCATAGCCGTGACAGAACGGCGTACCGCAGCCCAGGCACCGCGATGCCTGCATCACCGTCTGCTCATCGGAGAATCGGCGCTCCACCGGCGCATAATCCCGAACCCGCTCTTCCACATCCCGGTAGCCCGGCTCCGACCGGCCGATTTCCTTGAATCTCGCCCCTTTATCCATTGATCACCTCTTCGCGCTCCGTCGCCTCGTCCTCCTTGCTCATCTGGCCGAGCACACGCCGGTAATCCATCGGGAACACCTTCACGAACGAGCGGCGGCAGACCTCCCAGCTGTCCAGCACCTGTTTCGCCCTGCGGCTTCCCGTGTTCTCCAGATGTTGCACGATCAACTGGCGAAGCTCCCGGATATCCGCCGGATCCTCCAACAGTTCCAGATCCACCATGTCCAGGTTGCAGCGCCGGTCAAAGCCGTAGCCCTCATCCAGCACATAGGCAATCCCGCCGCTCATCCCCGCAGCGAAATTCACGCCCGTCTCTCCCAGAATCACCACCCGGCCGCCGGTCATGTACTCGCACCCGTGGTCGCCCACCCCTTCCACGACTGCAATCGCGCCACTATTCCGGATCGCAAACCGCTCGCCCACCCGGCCGTTCACGTACACCTCGCCGGAAGTGGCCCCGTAGAGCAGCACGTTGCCGGCAATGACGTTTGCCGAGGGATCGAAGCCGACACCCGGCGGCGGCTTTACAACGATCTTCCCGCCCGACAGCCCCTTGCCCAGGTAGTCGTTGGCGTCGCCCTCCAGGATCATCGTCACCCCCGGCGCGGCAAACGCCCCGAAGCTCTGCCCGGCCGCCCCCTGGAATCGCAGGACGATCGTATCCTTCGGCAGACCGGCCCCGCCATACCGCTTGGCGATCTCCCCCGAAAGCATCGTGCCCACGGCCCGGTCCATGTTGCGGATCGGCAGCGTCGCCTCGGTCCGCGTCCGCTTTTCCAGCGAATCGGCGGCAAGCCGGATCAACTGATGGTCCAGCACCTCCGGCAGGCGGTTGGGGCCCTCGCCCGAAAAACGGACCGGGCGGTCCTCCCGCGGCGGGCAGGCCGTGAGGATGCGCGTCATATCCAGCCCCTGCGCCTTCCAGAAGCGGACGGCATCGTTCATCTCCAGCAGGTCCACCCGGCCAATCATGTCGTCCACATGTCGAAAGCCGAGCGTTGCCATGTGCTCGCGCACCTCCTGGGCGATCATCCGGAAGAAGTTCACCACGTATTCGGGCTTGCCCGTGAAGTGCTTGCGCAGCTCCGGATCCTGCGTGGCCACCCCGAGCGGGCACATGTTCTCGTGGCACTTTCGCAGCATCGCGCACCCGCACACCACGAGCGGTGCGCTCGCGAAGCCGAACTCTTCCGCGCCCAGCAGCGCGCCGATCACCACGTCGCGCCCGGTCTTGAGCTGGCCGTCCACCTGCAACCGAACGCGGCCCCGCAGGTTGTTTTGCACCAGCGTCTGCTGGGTTTCCGCCAGCCCCAGCTCCCATGGCGCGCCCGCGTGCCGGATGGAGGAGAGCGGCGACGCGCCGGTGCCGCCGTCGTAGCCGCTGATCAGGATCACGTCCGCCAGCCCCTTGGCCACGCCCGCCGCGATCGTACCCACCCCGGCCTCGGAGACCAGCTTCACCGACACCCGCGCCTGTGGATTGGCATTGTGCAGGTCAAAAATGAGCTGTGCGATATCCTCGATGGAGTAGATGTCATGGTGCGGAGGCGGGGAGATGAGCGTCACGCCCGGCGTGGAATGCCGGACCTGCGCGATCTCCGCATTCACCTTGTAGCCCGGTAGCTGCCCGCCCTCGCCGGGCTTGGCGCCCTGGGCGATCTTGATCTGCAGCTCGCGCGCATTGACCAGATACTCGATCGTCACCCCGAACCGCCCGCTGGCCACCTGCTTCACCGCACTGCACTTGCTGTCCCCGTTCGGCAGCGGGATATAGCGGGCCGGATCCTCGCCCCCCTCGCCGCAGTTGCTCATGCCGCCGATCCGGTTCATGGCAATGGCCAGCGTCTCGTGCACCTCCCGGCTGATCGAGCCAAACGACATGGCCGAGGTGACGAACCGTTTCATGATGGACTCCACCGGCTCCACCTCGGTGAGCGGGACCGGGACGGCTGTCTTGAACCGGAACAGGCCGCGCAACGTGCTCTGCTCATCGGTCTGGTCGTTGATCCGGCGCGCGTATTCCCGGTAAAGCTCCGGCGCGTCCCGGCGTGTTGCCTGCTGGAGCAGGCTGATCGTCTCCGGAGTCCACAGATGCCGTTCCCCATCCTTCCGGTAGCCGTACAGTCCGCCGCTTGGAAGCAGCCGCTGCATTTCCGGCGCCGGATCCTGCGCCGCCCGGTAGCGGGCGTTGGCCTCCGCGGCCACGCCCTCCAGTCCGATGCCGCCCACGCGCGACGGCGTGCCCGTGAAGTACGCATCCACCATCGCCGCGTCCAGGCCGATGGCCTCATACACCTGCGCGCCACGGTAGCTGCGCAGGGTGGAGATGCCCATCTTCGACATGATCTTCAACAGCCCCTTCGACAGGGCCGCGATGTAGTTCTCCAGCGCCCGGGTCCCTTTCGCCTCCCGGGAGACGATCTTGCGCGCCGCCAGGTCCGCCACGCTCTCGAACGCCAGGTACGGGTTCACCGCCGTGGCCCCGTAGCCCAGCAGCACGGCAATGTGATGAACCTCTCGTGCCTCGCCGGTTTCCACGATCACGCCCGAACTCGGGCGATGGCCATGGCGAACCAGGAACCGGTTGATCGCGGCCACCGCCAGCAGCGCCGGAATCGGGGCTGTCCCATCCGGCAGATTCCGGTCGCTCAGGATGATCAGGTTCCGCACATTGGCCGACAAAGCATCGCGCGTCCGTGTGCACATTTGCGTAAGGGCCGCTTCCAGCTCCAAAGAGCCGCCGCCTGCGGGGAACCCCATCGGAACGGTCACCGTCCGGAAATCCTTCAGCTTGAGCCGCCGGATCAGATCCAGGTCCTCGTTCGACAGCACCGGGTGCAGCAGCTTGATCAGCCGGCAGTTGCGGGGGTCGTCGGCCAGGATGTTTCCCGGATTGCCGATGAAGGTCATCATCGACATCACCAGCTCCTCGCGGATCGAGTCGATCGGCGGGTTGGTGACCTGGGCGAACATCTGCTGGAAGTACGAGTAGAGGAGCTGCGGCTGCCCGCTCAGCACCGCCAGCGGCGTGTCGCAGCCCATGGACCCCACCGGTTCGCGCCCGGTCGCTGCCATGGTCTCGATGATCAGGTCCAGGTCCTCGCGCGTATACCCGAAGAGCTTCTGACGCTTGATCAGATCCGCGGTGTCCGCCGCCACCGGCTCGATGTCGTTGAAAAAACCGTGGAGGACGATCTTGTTTTCTTCCACCCACCGCCGGTAGGGCTTCCTGCGGGCATAGGCGGTCTTGAGTTCACCGTCCTTGATGACCCGCTTCAGGGACAGGTCTGCCAGGATCATCTCTCCCGGCCGCAATGCCCCCTTCTCCACCACCATATCGTCCGGCAGATCCAGCACCCCCGTTTCTGAGGCCAGCACCATCAGTCCGTCGCGGGTGATCGTGTAGCGGGCCGGCCGCAGTCCATTTCGGTCCAGCATGGCGCCCACCCGATCGCCGTCCGAGAACACCAGTGCCGCGGGGCCGTCCCATGGCTCCATGAGGCCCGCATGATACTCGAAGAAGCCGCGGAGGTCCGGGCCGATCGGGTACTTCTGTCCCCATGCCTGCGGCACCAGCATCATCATCGCATGCGGCAGGTCGCGGCCGCATGCCACCAAGAGCTCCAGCGCGTTGTCCAGCGACGACGAATCGCTGCCCTCCGGCTCGATGACCGGGAAGAGGTCCTTGATTTCATCCCCGAAGAAGTCGCAGGCCAGCGCCTTCTCCCGGGCCTGCATCTGGTTCCGGTTTCCCTGCAGCGTGTTGATCTCCCCGTTGTGCGCCAGGTACCGAAAGGGCTGGGCCAGCCGCCATGATGGAAATGTGTTCGTGCTGTAGCGCTGGTGCACCACGATAAACGGGCTCGAAATGTCCTCCGCGTGGAGGTCCCGATAGAAATCCATGATCTGCGGGCCCATCATGAGCCCTTTGTAGACGATTGTCCGCGCCGAAAGGCTTGCGATATAGAACAGGCTGCTCTGGTCGCTCGTCTGGCTGATCCGGCGTTCCACCCGCTTTCGAAGCAGATAGAGCCGGCGCTCGAATGCCGCCGGATCGGTCTCTGCCGTGCCCACGAAGCACTGCATCACCTCCGGGCATTCCTCCCGCGCCTTTTCACCCAGCACGGAGGTATCGCAGGGAACCGCGCGCCAGCCCAGGAAGCGAAGGTTCATTTCGCCGCAGACGGTTTCCAGCACCCGGCGGCACCAGGCGCATGAATGCGCATCCGGCGGCATGAAGATCATGCCCACGCCGTACAGGCCGGATGCTGGCAGAGCCACACCCGACTCCCCGCATACCCGGCGGAAGAACGCATCCGGAATCCGGAACATCACCCCGGCGCCGTCTCCGGTGCCGTCATCCCCGCCGGCCGCGCCGCGATGCAGCAGCCTGCCCAGGATCTGGATTCCCTGCGTGATGATACTGCGGGCGGCCCGCCCGGTGATATCGGCTACAAACCCAACGCCGCAAGCATCATGCTCGAAGCGTGACTCGTAAAGTCCCTGCTGCTCCTGCTGGCCATCTTCTTCCACGTGTCTGTCTCCTCGGCGCCCCCGGCGTCCGGATCCGCCCGATACAAATGCCGGCATGGGAGTGCTCGCTAATTCTGAAATTGCTCTTGCACGATTGGTGCCATTTTGTGAAATCGCTGCAATACCTCGCCTGTGAAGGTGCTAAGCAAACGCACCCGGGAATGAGACTACGACGATTTTTGGATGAAATCAAGCGGAAGAATATTGCGGTGGGGCTGCAACTTCCAACGGTTAAACATCTCGATGCTCAGTGGTGTTCGCGGGTCTTGCGGAATTCAATGTCGGGCCACTCCTCCATGATGAAACCGAGGCGCCACTCACTTGCGGCGAGGTAGGTCAGGTGATTGTCCGCATCCCAGGCGAGGTTCGCCTGGCACTTCTTCTCGAATTCGGAGAGCCGTTTCTTGTCGTCGCATTCGATCCAGCGGGCCGCGGCATATTCGATCTGCTCGTAGGAGGCGTCCACTCCGTATTCGGTCTTCAGGCGGGCCATCGTCACGTCAAACTGGAGGACGCCGACCGCGCCCAGGATGTAGTCGTTGCCGAAGAGCGGCCGGAAGACCTGGACCGCCCCCTCCTCGGAGAGCTGGGCCAGCCCTTTCTGGAGCTGCTTGATCTTGATCGAATTCTTGATCCGGACGCGCCGGAAGTGCTCCGGGGCGAAGTTGGGGATTCCGGTGAACTGCAAGGGTTCGCCTTCGGTGAAGGTGTCGCCGGTCTGGATTGTCCCGTGGTTGTGGATGCCGATGATGTCGCCCGGCCAGGCCTCCTCCACGTTCGTCCGGTCCTGGGCCATGAAGATTGTCGCATTGGAGAGGACGATCTCCCTTCCGATCCGGTGGTGGAACACCTTCATTCCCCGGGTGAACTTTCCCGAGCAGATCCGGAAAAATGCGATCCGGTCGCGGTGGGCCAGGTCCATGTTCGCCTGGATCTTGAAGACAAAGCCGGAGAAGGCCTCCTCCAGCGGCGAGACCATCCGGGTGGTCGTCGGCCGCGGACCCGGGGCCGGGGCCATCTCCACGAAGGCGTCCAGCAGCTCCCGGACACCGAAATTGTTGATTGCACTGCCGAAAAAGACCGGTGTCTGGTTGCCTTTCAGGTATTCCTCATGGGAAAAGGGACTTGCCGCACCCTCGATCAGCGCGATCTCTTCGCGGAGCTGCGCCGCCTGACTTCCCAGAAGTTCGTCCAGCGTGGGATCTTCGAGATCGGTGATCGTGATCCCCTTCTCCTTGCGGCTGTCCTTGCCCGGCGTGAAGAGATGGAGCGACTTCCGGTAGAGGTTGTAGACCCCCTTGAAATCTTTTCCCATCCCGATCGGCCAGGAGAGCGGGGAACACTCGATCTGGAGCTTGTCCTCGATGTTGGCGAGGATATCCATCGGCGCCATACCATCCCGGTCGAGCTTGTTGATGAAGGTCATGATCGGGGTGTTGCGCATCCGGCAGACCTCCATGAGCTTCTCCGTCTGGGGCTCGACCCCCTTTCCGCTGTCGATGACCATGAGCGCACTGTCCACGGCGGTGAGGACCCGGTAGGTGTCCTCGGAGAAATCCTGGTGGCCGGGGGTGTCCAGCAGATTGATCTCAAAGGCGTCGTAGTGGAATTTCATGACGGAGGTCGTGACGGAGATCCCCCGCTCCTTTTCGATCGCCATCCAGTCGCTCATCGCGTGCCGTCCGGCTTTCCGGGCCTTGACGGCGCCCGCAAGCTGGATCGCCCCGCCGAAGAGGAGGAGCTTTTCGGTAAGCGTCGTTTTCCCGGCGTCCGGGTGGCTGATGATGCCGAAGGTCCGGCGCTGATCGATTTCCTGCTGCTGGCGGCGGTCCGCTTTGAAGATTGCCGCCGGCGCCTGCGTTTCCACGGCCCCGGCCGGTTGAAGACTCATATTCAATGTTCCCGTCCTGATTGAAGCGATTAAAAAAAACCCCAGCAGCCTTCGGGCTCCGGGGAGAGATACCTGCTCAAACTTAAGCGTCTTTTACCCCGTCGGGAAGCGTTTGTCAAGAGAAATCCTGTCAGAGATTTTCTGAACCACAAAAGATGGTTTGCGGTTCCGATGATCGAGAAAGGGGTGTGTCGAGGCGTCCGTTTTCGGGACATCGACTGACCTTTTGGATCGTTCAACCGTCAAAAGATTTTTGGTTCATCCGGGTCATGCGTACTTTTGAGTTGATAATCTGTGGAATTGAGCCTTGACGGATGTACACCTTGTCAACGCTTTTGGCTATACTGAAAGATTCATTATTTACTGCTATACGTAACAAAATGATGGTTGACAGGTCATAGGCAAGCGATCATCATCTATCTGATTTTCTTATATGAATCTAAGAAAAGGAGATAGAGATGATAGGCAGCATCAATTTACGACAGGCCCG